>Ga0209780_1000324_pt1 | contig 24387 bp, 20 predicted proteins | sample WorMetexBAHAMAS2_FD_187384 | JGI IMG/M metagenome (GOLD analysis project Ga0209780, IMG submission 187384) | Marine gutless worms symbiont microbial communities from Max Planck institute for Marine Microbiology, Germany - Inanidrilus exumae... | ecosystem: Host-associated > Annelida > Digestive...
ACCGCCACGCCGAACGTCACGACGCCCGCCACGACGAACGCCACGACGCTCCCCCGGTCCTCATCCACATTTTCCAACAATGCTGTCAATAACCAACACCCTACTAACATAGCACTAATCCACAAGTAGACATCAGGCGACCACGCTTCGGCAGAGTGCGGCAGCTGTTCCAATCCTAATGCCAAAGTCGGCATCAACAAAGGCAACCACACTAGGGTACTACTCAGCCAATTGCCTACGCGCTTTTCATCATTTTTACCAAAGATTTCCCGATAGTCCTTTAAGTTTTGTGGCATGACAAAAAACCACCACAATAAACGTAAATAATCGAGTGGATTTAAGGGAGAAAGTTTTTGTAATCGTAGACGCTCTTTAGTCTCCACTATGGCTTGTATCCGCTTTTTAGCCTTATCGGCATATTTTTTAAGCGTGTTGCCGCTTAGATAGTTTTGGTAAGCGGATTTGGTGTTTTGTTGGCAAACCTTTTCCCAAGCTTTTTCGTCCGCCTGTTGTTCCTTTCTGAGCCGCTCCTCTTCAGCTTGACGCTTAGCCCTTTCTCCAGCCAGTTTTTCCTTTATGAGCCGCTCCTCTTTTATCGGAGCCTTCCCAATACCCTTCAAACGACTCACCAGCACCCCCGCCGACTCCGGACGTTTATCAGGATTTTGTCTCACACAATCAGACAACAACCGATACCACTCCGGCGCATGTTCCAACGGCTCAGGCTCCACCGCAAATGGAATTTCCCCCGTCAGCAAACGATACATCGTCTTCCCAAACGCAAAAATATCGCTTTGAGCACCCGGCTTACCAAACTCCCGCGCATAACCCCGTTGCTCCGGCGGCGCATATTCCAAAGTCCCAAACACCGCCTGCCCAAACACCGACAAACCCGAACGACTCCGCCGTTCTGCCACATCCCGCAAAGAAGTCGTAACGCGAGACAGACCAAAATCTATGATTTTGACCGCTACCCCGCCATCCGTCCGTTTCAACAACAAATTCGCTGGCTTTAAATCCAAGTGATAAATGCCCGCCTCATGAGCGCGTCGCAATCCTTCTGCAAGCTGTAATCCCAGCTCTAAGCCCATTTTCAAAGAAAGCGGACCGTATTTTTCTAACCACGCCTCGCCATCTATGGCACCCTCAACGTATTCCGTCACAAAGTAGGGCTGTTTTTTATTAACATTATCCGCATAGCCATAATCTAAGGGCTTGGGTACAAATTCTCCCGCGATTTTGTCCATGGCAAGGGGTTCTTTAAACACCTTCTCAAGAGAACCCGCGATATTTTCCCAAAAACACTTGATAACAACCCATTGTTGTCCTTTTATCAAATAATTATGGTTTTCGCATAAAAAGGCGCAACCCATACCCCCTGCACCCAACAGCTTTTTGAGCGGATAATAACCCTTATGGGTGTCATGTAAAGCATAGCGTCTGTTTGAAAGTTCAATCGCATTCTGTAAAGCCGACAAGGCTTTGGCATAATACGCCTGTTTCGCAGATACGCTGAGTTCTGCAAACGCCTTGCGCCACCGCACTTGAAAAATATTAAAATAAGCCAGTGCCTTATCTTCCTGATTTTGCGCCTTTTCAATCGCTTGAAGAAATAAATATTCCGCTTTTTCCAAATTGCCCGTAGAAGACAAGGCACTGCCTACTTTTATAGACGCTTGAATATATTCAGGATTTTTGCTAGGCAATTGTCCTAATTGCACAACGGCTGCCTCAATCAATCGCTGGCTCTCGTTATCGTACTGGGTAAACTCATCGCGGGGACTGACTCGCGATGATAAACCCCGTTGCGCCATCAGCCCATAAAGTGCTTGTAAAATCGCATTATTTTCTATGACTACGGCTTTTGTGGTTTCGACATCCTTTTCAATTTTGTCTAGGCTTGTATAAACCTCTTGCGCCCACGCCAGTATCTCATCCGTGCGAGTTTCAAAGCGACTTTGAAAGCGTATTAATTGATCATGGCGATTTTGCCAACTTGCTTGAGTTTGTTGTAAGTCCTTCAATTGTTTTGCATTTACTAAATAGGGAGAGACTTCTTGTTGTGCTTTGAGATGTTGGATGGCTTGTTGGAGTTTTCGCATCTCAACACATAAGCCTTCTTGTTGCAAAGCAGTTTGTGTGTCTCGGAGCCGTTCATCTTGGCGGAGCAGTTCACGAAAAAAGAATAAAACGGCATTGCCTAATTGATCGTCATGGCGAAGAAAATCCGCCAAAGTGTCATCAACGGGCGCGATACGCTGCATTTGTTCTAACACTATTTCTGTGATAGAAAGCGTATCTCTATGTCCGATCAGCGCTGCCAAATCTTCCTCGGTGAGGGCTTTAATCTCGAAGAGTTTTTCTGTGTTTTTGGAAAACTGTCTCAGTGATTGAATGGCTTGTTTTTTAAAATCTGCGGTGTCATTGAGCCCTTTTTGTTTGATAAAGGGTTGTAAATAGTGCTGATCAATTTGTTTAGCGAATTCGCGGGTAACGTTGGAATAGCGCACCTTTTGGATGAGGGAAGGGGTGTCGAGCCCAACGCTGATGGCAATAAAGGCGTAACTACAGCCATTTTGATAGGCTTTGGTGATTTCATTAGGTGTCAGAGTAAAGTGATCCTTGATAATGGGGATCGCTTTTTCTAGCACTTGTGATGTCATCTCTATCACAGCGGGGCTGTCCAATAGGGCGCCGAGTAAGGTTTGTGTTAGTGTTGACATAAAGTATTTTTATAAGTACAAGGATCGTAGGGATAAGCGCCTTGAAATAAATTTCTGGCCTCATAGAGCTCAAGTCACCTAAAGGTGACTAAATTCATTTGGTTAGCCTTGAAATAAATTTCTGGCCTCATAGAGCTCAAGTCACCTAAAGGTGACTAAATCTTATGGTTAGCTGTTTCGGGAATGGAGCGAAGCGGATTTCCCGAAACAACGAAAGTGTTTTTTTTGCCCACCAGCCCGAGGGTGGGCAACAAAAACACGTTGCCCACCCTACATAAAACTAAATTTAACTACTTCGTTTCGGGAAATCCGCGTAGCTCCATTCCCGAAACAACTAAACTGCACGATATGGCTCATCGCGTTTGTTATTAACGATTGACTATAACCCCCTTATCTCCCCAATCCACCAACAAACCAACCTCCCTAACTTCAAGGTGTTATTAGTTGTTTAGTGACTGAAGCGCAGCGGATTTCCCGAAACAACGAAAAATGGGTATTTTCAAAAAAACTTGGATTATTTTTTTTTACTCAAACCAAACTATTTTCATAGCCGCCCAGCACAATTACTATTTGCACACCCTATATCTGGTGGCACGCCCTTGCCCAATACGCTCCAACCTATTCAAATCCAACAACTTCTTAATACACGCCTCAACCGTTCTAGCTGGAAAGCCCAACGCCGCAATCGCGTCAGCACGGCTGAAAAGTTTTGGAGACAAACTGCAAGCCCACTGCCACAAAGCCAATTGTTTTTCTGACAACAGATACTCAAAATTATCTTCTTCAAGCAACTTTATAGCCTCTTGTGCTTGGAGCCGCACTATTTTTAAAAAAAATAACAAAAAAGGAGCTACATCCTCAAAATCCGTTTTCCAACTCGCTTGTGTTCGATTCAGTGCCAAATAATAATCCGCCTTATTCAATTCCACCAACCGCTCATGAGATACCACAGCGGCGAAATGATAATCTTCTTGCAACAATATCAAATTAGTCAGCAATCGACTAGTTCTACCATTGCCATCCTGAAACGGATGAATGGCAAGATATTCAAAAATGAAATTAGCGGCTAAAATCAATGGATGCTTATTACTATCAAGTTTTGCCCACGCATACCAGTCTAACAACTCCTGCATTTCTTTGGGCACCAAATGCGGTGGAGTTGGATCAAAAATGACACCAATAATATTACCACTTTGATCTTTAGCCTCAACCCGATTTGAACTAAATTTATATTGTCCTTTATGACGTGCGTCTTTGTCACTATGTTTCAACATATTACGGTGTAAATAAAGAATTGATGATTCTTTAATTAAAATATCAGCATAATGACTAAATACCAATTCCAACGTCTCTAAATAGCCAACAACCTCTTGTTCATCACGGGTTCTAAACTTTTTTATCCGCATCTTTTTATATAGGTCATTAACTTGTTCATCAGTGAGGCGATTGCCTTCAATACGGTTTGAGGAGCCGCTAGACGTGATGATCACCGCCTGTGTAAGTCGCTCAATGGTTTGTGGCAAGAGTTTTCCAGTCAATTGCCAGCTATTTTTAACACCATCAATTTCGGCTAAAATCATATAGATTTCTTCGACCAGCTCGCTACTAAAATTTAATCTGGTAGTAAGTCTAAAATTATTCCAGTCCATAGTTTTTCTCACATTACTCTAATGTGATATTTGGTGAAATAGCGTGAATAAAAACAAGCTCTTTTTTAAAAAGCCCCAGAACACCAAGGCTCCCCAGCTCACCGCCCCGCCACCCTCCAAATAACATCATCGTCAGCATACACAAAATCCGCGGCGTAACTCACGCCCTGCACACGATGTTTTTGACTCAACACATTTTATGTATTTTTGTAACTATAGTATTCCAGAAAAATAAGTTATCAGTTGTTTCGGGAAATCCGCTGCGCTTCAGTCACTAAACAACTAAACTACTTCGTTTCGGGAAATCCGCTCCGCTTCAGTCACTAAACAACTAAACTACTTCGTTTCGGGAAATCCGCTGCGCTTCATTCCCGAAACAACTAAACTGCACGATATGGCTCATCGCGTTTGTTATTAACGATTGACTATAACTCCCTTATCTCCCCAATCCACCAACAAACCAGCCTCCCTAACTTCAAGGTGTTGCAAGAGAAATTCTGCCAGTTTTGCCACCACTAAGCGTTCAATCGTGCGTTGTAATGGACGAGCACCATATTCTGGATCAAAGCCCGCTTGAGCCAAATGTTCAACCAGTTTTGGCGTAAAAGTCAAATTGAGACTACGCTCTTGAAAACCTTCTCGTTCATTGAGTGCTGCTAACTCTTTGCGTGTAATCTCTGCCACCATTTCTGCGTCGAGGGCTTGAAAGGTAACGGTTTGATCAATACGATTATAAAATTCAGGACGGAAAAAACTACGCACCGCGCCGCCTATTTCATTATCATCGCGTTGATTGACAAAGCTAATGCGTTTACTTTGACGTGCGCCGAGATTACTGGTCATAATTAGGATGACATTGCGAAAATCTGTCACGCGCCCGTTACCGTCCACAAGTATGCCCTCGTCCATCACATTTAACAGTACATCAAAAAAGATGGGGTGCGCTTTTTCAATTTCATCCAGCAAAACCACGCTAAATGGCCGTTCTCGGACTTCACGAATCAATTTACCCGGCTTATCGCCGCCGCCCAGCACTCGCTCGACTTGCACGGGATGTTGAAATTCGCTCATGTCTAAACGAATCAGCGGATTTAAAGTTTGTCCTTGTCCAAAAAAATACTCAGCCAGCGCACGGGCACAAGCGGTTTTGCCCACTCCGGTTGGTCCAGCAAATAATAGGGTAGCAATCGGCTTATTCGGATCATTCAATCCCGCCTTGAAAAGCATCACCACTTCAGAAACGCGCTCAATCGCTTGAGACTGCCCAATAATGCGCTTAGTAAAATAATCATGCAGGGCGGAGGTGTCTAATTGAATATCATCGCGCAATAAAAAGGCGGGTAGCCCCGTTTTTTGGACAAACTGCGTTAGTACCTTTTCATTATCAATAACTTTCTGGTTTTGAACATGCGCGTCGTTGACGCAACTGGTCAGAAATTTAATGATTTTCCCCGGAAATGCTTCATAGCGCAAATAACGGTCTAATAAACGATAAGCTAGGTTGAGTGCCGATTCTTCTATCGTAATATGCAACTGTTTTTGTACATATTCTGTGAATAGGCGCATGATTTTAACGATTTGTTTTTTAGACAGTTTAGGAATAGAGAGCACATGAAAATGCGCTGCAAAGCCGGGTAAACGCTGGCGCACTCGTTCCCATTCCTGCTGGGTTAATTCGCTAACGATTTGTATTCTGCCTTGACGGAGATTAGGCAACATAAATGCGGCAATGGAATCTTCTGGACCATCGCCACCCACCGCCAAGAGATGCACAAAGTCATTTATCCACAAAATATCTCCGGTGCGTTGCAATTCTTCCATGAGTTCTTCACAGGTTTCCTGCCATTCGCCCAGATAACGTGCGCCGGCAATCATACGTTGAGGGGTGGTACGCCAAAAAAATTGAGCACCTTGAGAATAGTTTTTGGTCAAGGCAAGAAATTTACGAGCCGCCTCTAACAAAATAGCCGTCTTACCGATCCCCTGTTCACCAATAAGCACAACACTGGCACGCTCTGTCTCTAACTTTTCAACCAATGTCGCTACCAATTGGCTACGCTCCCAGGCGGTTTCTGGGGCAATCCCGCTCCCCTTCATTTTACGGGGAAATTTATCCGCCACTTGTTGCAGCGTTTTGGTTTCTTCCCTGTTTTGCGCCCCTTGAGCGCGACGAACATCACGCGCTTTGACACGGACAGTGACTTCTTCCAACCAAGGCTCGTCCAAGATCAAATAACGGTGCAAGGCTTCGGGTGTCATATTGTTAAAATAGTCACGGGCAAAGTATTCAATCAAGGATCGTAATTGTTCTGGCTTGTAAAAATAGAAATGTTGATCCAATAAAGGCATATAGCATTGGGCATAACCCTCTTTTGTGCTACCATAAACCGCCGCGACGGGAATATTCAGAATATGTCCCACTGGAAAAACGCCAGTTTCTTCTTCATAGGCGGGACGGATATTGATATTAAGCTTTTTCAGGCGAGCATCGGGCATGGGATCGGGTAGATAGAAATTTTTGGTATATTCGCGTTGCAAATGTTCGGCAAAATGGGCTTCTAATTTATGTATTTGGGCATTGACTAGTTCATAGTCAGTGCCGACTAAACGTCCACAAATGGCTTTTTCTGTGAGTTTCCAGCATAAGAGGGGGTAGCGGTAGATTTCCATTAGGTTTCCTTGAACGCGATTAAAAAAATCCTATTTCTTTAAGAAATAGGATTTTTAGATTGCTACTAGGGTGGAGCGCATCTCCACCAGCGAGCGTAGGATGAATATCACGCTTAAGTCAATATGATACACTTCAATCTATCCTTAGTATTTCCTTTTCAATTGTTCCCAAGGAGTCACTCTGCCTTCCGCAATATCTTTTTTTCCTCTCTCAAAAGAGTCGATAAACCCTGGAATATCTAATAATAATTCTTGGGTAGCATTTTCACTTTCCTTGTCAGCGAGATAAGCTAAAAAGTCAGCCACAAAATTCAGTCGCTCTAGTGAGAGTTGATCAAGATATTGATCAATCGTTTGACGAATTACCGTTGTACTCATATTATTTTCTCCTATGCTGTGATAAAACAAGTCCATTTAGTACAACGGATTAGGGGAATAAACGGATTGTGGCAGTGCCTGTTTGAAAAAGGGTTTCTGCTATTTAGCATTTAACAATCCGTTTACTCCCCTAATCCGTTGTACTAGACTTTTAGATACTTGTGTATAACGACGAGCGCCGAGCGTGCGATAAAATTCAGACGTCCAAGATAAATCTTGGACTCCGACAAATTTTAAGTCCAAGTCAGTGATAACTTTCTTTGCTGCTTGGCACAATCAAACAGATATAAATGGATTAAATTCTGATAGGGAATCCCATTTTCTTCCGATAGTGTTTTGAAATAGCCTAGCGTTTCTTCATCCAAAGGAATGGTGATTTGTTGCTTTATTTTGTCAAAATAGGGATTCTTGACCGATTTAGAAAAATCATAGTTATCTCTCATAATAGAAACCTCCTAGATATAATACTTTATGCTTTTTCTGATTTAAGAGGTTTTTATTTTCATCCCAGACAAATTTTAAGTGGCTCATTATATAATAAGTTTAAAAAGTCCAATTTGTTCCCGCGTTGAGTCTATCGAAAGACTTATCCCTGTTAATTCAAAACAAAATTGTTATTATTAGGCTATAGATTTCCATTATGTTTCCTTAATTCCCAAACAACCTGAAAGTCATCCGCATACACTTTTTTCATCAATTTCCGCAACGGTTTCAATGCTTCAATCACTTTTTGGTAAGAACGTCTATTAATATCACTCATACTTGGGGGCTCAAAAACTGTTGATGAAATTAAAACTCTGCCGGGCTGATGATTCAAAATACGATTAATCCAGTCTATGACTGAAGATTCGCGCCTGATACCTTCAATTTGGGTCACATCAAAAAGCTTCGCATCTGTATATAGGTACAGGTAATTACTACACATATAACCACTTCCCGTTATTATATAATCATCCGCTTGAGCATGGCGCATGAAATATTGGTAACATATATAACAATAATCGGTATTCCTGTCAGTTTGTGGCAAAATACTCCCCAGCAGATTTCCAATCAAAAGTGCCACCACAAACGCAAACGGAATGAATCTTGAACGAGTTATAAATAACATCAGCACTAAATAGATAAAAGGTAATAGCGCAATCCAGAATTCTATATTTAACGGCTCCCATAGCGTATTGAAAATGGCATAAACACAGAGCATCGGCACGGCAAAAATAAGAAATCCAATCGCCCTCGGATTCAACTCAGTACGCCTAACGGCTAAAACGCTCAATATCACCGCACAAATGGAACTGATAGCAACCATGATAAGGCATAGCCAAAGCTGCCACGTAGAAAGACTTTGAGCGACTAAACGTTCTTCCATTAAGGGCTTTAGAGGAAAGAGTTTTGCCATTAAAGCTTCAAACCACGGAAAGCCAAATAAGCAAAGAGTGCCCCAGATAGTCCGCAATAAGCCAAGGATCGATTTGAGAGGATTAGTCCAAGCCCAAGGAGTCCACAAACCTTCTGCCGCTTTTCCCTGAGACCATTTAATGATTTCTCCAAGTTCAGATTGCTCAGCCAGAAAAATGGCCACCGGAAAATAGACGGCGGCAATTATCGCCCCTGATGCACAAAAAAATAGAATGACGCGCCCAGACATCTGAGGTTTCTGGAGGAATATAATAGCAAGCGGTGCAATAAAAATAAGCAAAACATGTTGCTGGTGAAACAGGGTAGCCATTGCTATAAAGAGCCCTAATAAAAAAAAATGGCGATATTCAAGGCGACTCTCAGCAATAATCATTAAGCGATGGGCAGACAATAAAATGAATGGCAATGGTAATATATAAGTTTCCGCTTCAACGCTGTATCTCCAAAAACCATAAGACATGCTAACCATAGCCAAGCAAAGCAAAGAAAAATAGACACTCATTTCTAATCGCCTTGCAATGAGATAGACGAGAAACAATGTTACAATACCGGCAATGACATTATTAATCTGCATGGGTAGCTCAGCATTTCCTTTGTAGCCTAAAAATAACCACAATTCATAAACAACGCGATTGAAACTGTTAAACAGAATATGATTGGGATCGTAAAGGCTCAAAGTTGAGGGCACCTTAGTCACCTCGTAAATATACCTCACCGAATCTTCGGCTTCGCTATGATTCATAGCCAAAGTTATCAAAAAAAGGCTGGTGATTGCGATGAGTATCAAGCTTAACCATATAAATTCATTATCTAATATATTTAATTTATTTATCATTCGCCCGCTCCGCTATTTTGCCCCCATCCAACACATAACGCCGATCGCAGCTTTCAGAGCCCGCCAATAGTCCCAACAAAGTACACCGCTTCACCGGCATAGAGTTCGAAGTAAACTTTTTTCGCTAACGCTAATTTTTGTGCTATTATCATTTGTTGCCCTTCCGCTGATTTGCTCATACAAATTGCGGCAAAAGTATTATTATTAGGGATGCGAATTCCGCCCAATTAACTTATGATACTTCGTTAGTGCCCTTTTTTATGGGGGCGTTGTGGGGGCGGTTGTTGGAAAATGCGTGGAGCGTATTAGAAAAAATATTGACTGATAAGGGGCGAACGTGAAAAGATTGAGTACGATATCGTTGGGGGCCTATTTTGGATAACATGATAAACACTAAGAAACAATCACAAATCTTAATAGTTGATGACTCTCAGTTGGACCTTGAAATGTTGGCCCATCTCCTGATGGCGAATGGGTACAAAATTGTTGCCGCCCAAACTGGTGCTAAAGCACTGAAATTAATACAATCGAATCCGCCTGATCTCATTTTGCTGGACATGGTAATGCCCCTTATGGACGGAATCTCGGTCTGCTCGCAATTAAAGGAGCAGGAGACAACTCGGAAGATTCCAGTTATATTCATTACTGCTTCATCTGGCATTCAAAATAAAATAGAAGCCTTTCAGGTTGGCGGCGTTGATTATATAGTAAAACCGTTTATACAAGAAGAAGTTCTTGCTAGGATAAACGTCCACCTAAAATTGAAAAAGGCACTGGAAAGATTAGAAGAACTGTCAAGAACGGATGAAATGACTGGTATCGGTAATCGCAGATTTGCTTATGAAATTTTAGCCGAACAAACTGAGACGGTCAAAAGAGAGCAATCCAGTTTTATTCTCTGTTATATTGATATAGATAATTTGAAAACCATTAATGACAATCATGGTCATGATGAGGGCGATAGGTTAATTAAAACAGTGGTAAATTCTCTTAAGGGAGTTATCAGGGGCTCTGATTATCTATTTCGTATGGGAGGCGATGAATTTTTGATCATATTTCCACAAGCAAAACTGGATTATTCTGAGAAACTGATTGAAAGGATTAGGAAAATTTTGAATAAGCAAACCATTTGTGGCATACCCATTGATTTTAGTTTCGGGTTTTCTGAATTTAATGCGGAGTGTAGTCTTTCTACAGATGAATTAATAAAGAGGGCTGATGAGAGTATGTTGAAAGCCAAGGGGGTAAAAAAGTCATAGTTTCCAAGATAAATCTTGGATTCCTTTTATAAATTTGATAGAATACAGCGCACAAAATTTCTTCAAAGGATAAAAAACGTGAACACAGAAAAAGAGCTATACAAATCAACGCCATCTATGTTTCGCAACAAACCCTTTTTTTTCATTTTGTATTTTGTTGCTATGGTAGTCGGTGGTATTGACTTGATTGATATTACATTTGATCTTGGATGGTTTTCTTCACCCGAAGAAAACAAGTGGTCCTTCATCCCTGTCGTGTTGCTCATTCTTGGTGGTATGGGCTTTGTTATTTTAGCAATTTGGTGGCTGCGTGTCATCAATACTAGATTGACTGTCACCAATGAGCGGGTTAGGTTTAGAACCGGTATCCTTTCCAAGAATATACGTGAAGTATTTTTGTCAGACATTCGGAGTGTGGAAATAAGCCAGCGTTTTATTCAACGAATTTTTTCTACCGGGACGATAGAAATATCAAGTGCTGCGACTGCTGAAGCTGAAATTGCTATTGATGGTCTGCCTAAGCCCTATAAGGTTAAAGAGTTGATAGATGACTATCGTCGTAAACATGAGAATCGTCGTCAACAAACGAGTGATTAGACTGGCTCTTGGTAAGAAATCCTATTTAAAAAAAAAATAGGATTTCTATCTTTGGTCCAACCCAAAAATAGGGTGAAAACCCAATCGAATAATATCACGCACGCTGCCTTTGATGTTTGCAACCCCCGTCCGCAGCTTCGACAAAAACATTTTGATTGCTATATGCCAACTTCAATTTTTCTACTTTCTCTCGTTCGAGATAAAGCAAACAAGCATTCAGCATATCATTATTCAATGCCCGTAGTTGTGCTCCGTAACGATTTTTATCTATTTTCATAGGCTTACCATATAAAGCAAAATGAACGCGACGGACCGATTGCAGCGTGAGAAAACGTTCATCAAAAAACTTAAGCAGCCGATTGATCAAAGGTTTTTTTCCCACATTTGATAGTACCTCTAAAGCATTGCCTTGATTAGCGAGATTGGTGGATTTTAGACCATTACTCACCTTCTGAAAAAAATCTCTATTCTGCCGAGTAGCAAAAGTGATAATAATCAGGATATGATCTAAATGGTATTCAGCCATTTCTTGTAATATTTTTTTTATTAAATGATCCGCTTTACTGTTGTATCCGTGCGATTCGTAGAATTTTAACAAACCATTCACCTGAAGAAATTTTCTTAAGGTTTCATCTGCCCCTTTCTCCAAATCTTGCTGTTGTTTATTACTGAGTAAATGATAAATCAGCAACATAATTTCAAAGCGTTGTTGTACTGAAATCTTATCAGAAGATAGGGCATCAATCAGTGCGGATTTGCACACCCCCATATTGAGTTGGAATAATTCCTGGGTTTCTTTTACCAAGCGACGATCTCTGGTGCCCAGCAATTGAATAACAGGTGCCCAAGATTTCAAAGGCCTACAATTTTTCAAGGCTTGCAAAGCCAGAATTTTCATTTCACTATCCTGTGACTCCAGCGCTTTGAGCAGGCGAGCTTTGTGAGCCTCAAGTTGAGTTTCATGCAAACGAATAAATGCTGTCAATGCCGCCAAGCGCACCTCGGGATTGTCACTTTCAAGAAAAGGCAAAACCTTATCGCTATAAGACGGCAAACGCAACTCACCCAATGCATATAAATAAAGTGGTGTGTTCTGCGATATTTGTGCCTTGTCAAAAATTGCCTCAATTTTATCTTCAATCAATTGTTTACGCAAATATTTTGGATTTTTATGCAAATACAAGCAAGCTTCAGCACACACCGAAGGCGCCGAATGTGTCAAGAGTTTTTCTATCAAATGATTGAAGTTGACCGATTTAAATTTAGTCAGATTTTTTATAATTAAGGACAAAACTCGAGCGTCTTGTTCTATCCTGAGTGCCTCTAGTAAATAGTTCAAATTGGAATTTGAGTGCGACAGCGTGCCTAATGTTCGAAGACAATGCTTTTTAACTTTAAAATCTTGAGTTTTTTTGTTGATTAGCAAATTGCCGACTTGATTGAGAAAAAGATCAAATTTCAGGATACGGATCATATCCAAAGCAGCTATAACATCATAAGTATTGCTACTGTTTAATTTTTGACGTATCACCCGCCTTATTTCTTTAATACCCCCTTTAACATTCACTTGATGACCAAGGATTTTTTTGACAAATTCATCCTCAAGTCTCTTTTGCATGTCCTTTTCATATTGTGACCATTGCGGCAAAGCGATGAAAATCCCTAATATTGAAACTATCAGGGCAATCAAGGGCAACAAATAATAGAGCTGTTCTAGTGAAAAACCCCAGTCAATTTGTACGGATTCAGCCCCCGTTATCGCCATTAAGAAGGTTCCGGCAATCAGTGTTGCCAGCGGAAATACAATGCCATTGAGAAAAGCCTTATTATTTCCCCATTGATGAGGGGGGATCGCATTGAATAACAAATTATTGGCAGGAGTACGCAAAGCACCGCGCATTTCTTGATTAATGAATTGAGTAAAAATCCCCAAGCTCAACATCACGATAATACTATTTGCCAATAAACCTTGGCTGTTGCCGTAAAAATAGATAAACAATGCTAAAGCAGCAATCGCCGATAGCACAGGATAAAGCACATTACTGGCACCAACACTCCATTTCGCCAGTATACGTGAACTAAAAAATAACTGGATAAACAGCCAAGCCAGATTGGCAAAAATTTCATAGGTAGCAAAAAATGTAGCGCGTCGAGTGGGATCAGGAAAAACCTGATAATAAATAATCGTTTGATAGTGATATTCCAACAATTTGCTGCCAATCACAAACAACATTAAGCCCAAAGACATATAGATCATCAATTTAGAGCTGATGACGTTTTTAAAAGCGACTATCAAATCGCGTAGTGGATTTTTCAGCCCCTTTAACCGGGCATCATTGCTAGTGCGTATGGGCTTTGAACGTGCATTGATGATACGCGCAAGCCAAAATGCAGCAAAACAAGCCAAGGCTAATATTAAAATCAATTGTTGCGGATGGAAATGAAAAACATTCAATAGGACAATTAATATCCCCCCGCCCAAGGCACCGCCAATCGGAATACCGGCATTGATAATGGGTGTTACGCGCCTGGCTTCTACCGCTGTGAAATAAGAGGCTACAACGCTGCCTGCGTGTATCGAAATTAAAATGTAAAAAAAGTAAAAACCAACAAAGAAAAATCCATATACCCAGCTTTGATCAGACGACCAATATGTCGTTAAAGTACACAAGAGTTGTGCAATAACTGAAAAGAGGGCGGTAGAGACAAGAAAAAAACCTAATATATTCAATCCACTGGATTTATTGGTATAATGGGCATAGGCTATAGAACCTATCATCACAGACAAATCTATGAAGATGAACATCAGAGGCAAATTTTCACCGCCTAAATTTTCAACCAGCAATGTCATGCTAATACTACGCGCAAAACTAGCACCGATGGAAAATACCAGCAAAATCATAAACAAGTAAAAGACTTCTTGCTGCTCACTGGGTTTTACGGACAACAAATTACGAAGGGAAGGTGCTATCATAATAAGCTATTGTGCTAGGAGTCCAAGATAAGATTTCTCCTAACGTCGAAACAAGCCTTGGACGTCCAAAATACTATATTATAGGATGAATTATTTACCTTGGCTTTCAATCATATCACGCATACGGCTTATCAACACTTTGATAAAATTAACAGCAATAGCGGGATACTCGTCAATTAAGCGTTCCATGTCTTTATATTTAATAGTCAAAAAAGTGCATTTTCCAGAGCAGCGAGCAGAGGTGATATGGGAGCCAGCATTGAACAACGACAATTCGCCCACAAAATTATTTTCTTTCACGATTGCGATAGGCTTTTCTTGACCCTCTTTAAGGATCATGACTTCACCAGACACGACAATAAATAATTTATCAGACATATCATCCTCAGAAAATAAGATATCTCCATCTTCACAGCTTGTCTCAATAGCAATCGTCGAGATTGTATTGAATTCCTCAGTTTTCAGCCTTGAAAACAAGGCTACCTGACTGAGAACAATGATTTTTTCTAATGGGATCATTTTAATCCTTTTTAGTTATCAGTTAACTATTATAAAATATTCCATTGATGAGACATTATATGTTATTCAGCCCAGTCTACCGAATAATTCAAAAAAATTATTGATACCATAAAAAAATCTCAGTACCATACATTTTTTTTTATTGTCATTTCGACCAGGGGATAAATCTTGAAACGTATTGAAGATTCATAACGAAGTTCGGAATGACAAACAATAAATAAATTGTCCTGTACTGAGTAGTATAGTTGTTGCAAATTAAGCCATGAAATAAATTTCATGGCTAAAAGCTCAAGTACCCTAAAGGGTACATTAATCATTTAATGAACTAAATCAATCATTTACATCATTATAAACTCAAGGGCATTTTTCGGCGATTTGCAACAAAAAATTTTAGTGCCCTTTAGGGCACTTGAGCTTTTAGCCATGAAATTTATTTCATGGCTTAATTTGCTCTAGTATAGTTTGGAGTCCAAGATAAATCTTGGACTCCAAAATACCGCCAATTTTACAACATAGCTAGCGAAAATTAAGATGGATGAGCTTGAGACTCAAAATATCGAATTGCAATTGCTGTTGCAAGCCATTTACCTCAAATATGGTTATGACTTTAGAAATTATGCCAAAGCCTCAATAAAACGACGGGTTCTACATAGGCTCGCCAAAGAAAGGTTTTCAAACATTTCCGAGATGCAACATAAACTACTTTATGATGTCCAGTTTTTTGACAGGTTATTGTTGGATATGTCCATCAATGTCACAGAAATGTTTCGTGATCCAAGTTTTTATCTGGCACTGAAAAAAAATGTTGTGCCAGAACTCAAAAAATATCCATTTCTTAAAATCTGGCATGCGGGCTGTTCCACAGGCGAGGAAGTATATTCTATGGCTATTATCTTAAAAGAAGAAGGCTTATATGATCGCACTCAGATTTATGCCACAGATATGAATGAATCAGCCTTAAAAAAGGCTAAAAATGGCATTTTCGATATTATACGGCTAAAGCAATACACGGCAAACTACCAAAAGGCGGGTGGAATAGAATCATTTTCGGATTATTATGTGGCGAATGATGAACATGTTATCATGGACAAATCATTGAAAAAAAATATTTTATTTTCTGATCATAATCTTGCCACAGATGGGGTGTTTGGAGAAATGAATTTGATTATGTGTCGAAATGTGCTAATTTACTTTAATCGTGAATTGCAAAATCGCGTTTTTAGATTGTTTTTTGAGAGTCTCTCCACTGATGGTTTTCTCTGTATCGGCTCCAAAGAGAGTATCCGCTTTTCGGATTCTTCTGATGCTTTTGAAGATTTTATCAAAAAGGAAAAAATTTATCGTCGCTTAGGAGCTGATTAAAGGAATACAACGAATTAGGTTATGTTTGAAGCTATTGTCATCGGCACATCGGCTGGGGGGTTGAAAGCGCTAATTAGCGTTCTAGGGGCACTGCCAAGCGAATTTCCGTTGCCCATCATCATCGTGCAACATTTACATCCCCATTCGGATAGCTATTTAGCACAGATTTTGGATGCTAAATGTCAATTAAAGGTTAAACAGGCAGATGAAAAAGAGAGCATTACTGCCGGAGTCGTCTATATTGCACCACCCAATTATCATTTACTGATAGAAGAAGATAGAAGTTTTTCGCTCACTTGTGAAGAGCCGGTTAATTTTGCGCGCCCCTCGGTGGATGTGTTATTTGAGACGGCTATTTATGCTTACAGAGACAAGCTCATTGGTATTATTTTAACAGGTGCTAATAACGATGGTAGCCAAGGCGTTAAAAAAATTAAACAAATAGGCGGATATGTGATTGTACAAGCACCTGCAACAGCAGAAGCAGATGCAATGCCTAAAGCCGCTATTGCCGCCACCCAAGTTGATAAAATTTTGCCTATAACACAAATAGGTCCTTATTTATTGCAAATAATTAACAAAAAAAATTAAAAGACCTACAGGACTTACGCATTGACAAATTAATTCCTTTGTAAATTCAAATTATTAGCTGCATTTTTTGACGTTTTATATGAATTTTACAAATGATTTAGCAATTAATTATTTTTGTCAATGCGTAAGTCCGGCTCGCCAATCAACTTATTTCCGATAATGTCTATTTCTTAAAACAACCGTCTTTAAACCATCATAATTACCATCCGGTGCCAAAGTATAGCCGCTGACTCGTTGACGGCTTGCTAACACATGATCTTCATACCACAGGGGAACGTATGGTAATTCATCGAATAGCACGACTTGTAATTCACGGTAGAGTACTGCCCCCGCTTCTAAAGTCGTCGCAGCCTCAGCTTGCTCAATCAAGGCATCTATTTTGGGATTATTCAACCGCCCCCGATTGGCACCGTTAGGCGGTACTGCGCTACTATGAAACACGTAGCGGAAAATATCGGGCATTTTAATACCTACCCATGAGAGGCTGTACAATTGAAAATGTCCCTTTTTGATGTCACCGTAAAAGGTACCCCAATCATAAGTGCGTAAATCCATCTCAATACCGACTTCTGCTAATTGTTGCTGAATCACAGTAGCAATGCGAATACGAAAGGGATTGTTAGACGTTTTATAGGACAATTTTAAGGGATTGCTTTGAGAAAATCCTGCTTGCGCCAATAAAGCGCGGGCTTTTTTAGGATTATAAGAATAAGCCGGCAAACCAGGATGTCCCGCCCAATGGGTAGGCGGTAATAAAAAACTACTCGCCGTGCGAGCGGCATTTCCTAGCAAATAGTGAATAATTTCTTCACGATTGATCGCATAAGCAATGGCTTCTCGCACAGCAAATTGCCCCGTCACGGGATTTTCCATATTAAAACCTAAATAAGTAAAATTCGTACCTTGTCCTTTACTTACCTTGATTTCTGGGCGCTTTGTCAACCAAGTGACTAATTCTGGCGACAAATCACTTTGTAAAATGTCCACTTCACCACGCACCAGTTTAAGCGCTCTAACGACGGGATCTTTGACTTCTAAAAATTCAACGACTTGCCCATCACTGCGCCGCCGCAAGAATAAATGAGTGGATTCCTCCCATTTGACTAATTCAAATCGATCACTGCCCACCGGTTTTTTGTTAAACGGGTGTTGACTGTCGATAAGAGCGGCAGGGACGATGCCAACCACTAAGCGCCCAGGGAACAAAACATCTTGTTTTTCCAGTATAAAATCAATGGTATCAGCATCTTGCACATGAATTTGTTTGATGATACTCAAAGAACCACGATGAGGTGAGGCATTGTTAGCATCTAAGATAAAATCATAAGTCGCTTTAACATCGTGCGCCGTTAATCGCGAGCCATTGTGAAAAACTCGCCCATTGCCGCCCAAGTGAAAGCGATATTGTGTTGGGCTCAACTGTTCCCAACTTGCTAAATCAGGTTTCGGGCGCAAACTATCATCAAAGTCAACCAGGGCATGGTACAACAAGCGATTAATCCGCGTTGAAGTCGCATCCGTCGCAAAACGTGGATCTAAACTGATTGGAGCCCTTGATAGCCCAAAGCGTAGACTATGTAGTGATTGGGGTTCGTGACAGGCGGAAAGTAGAATTAAACTCAATAAAAAAAATTTTTTCACGGTTAGATAGCCTTTAGCGTTGTACTTCTCCAGATTTAAATTAATTAACTCATGTTACGCACCCTCGTTGCTACGCTCCTTTAAAAGTCTAGTAGTAGTACAACGGATTAGGGGAATAAACGGATTGAACCTTGCATTAAAATATTTGGAGTCATTGACAAAGACTCCTACCAAAAAGGTTTAAAACCGGCTTCAAGGTAAAAGTTTTGGCAACGCCAAGACTTTTACCTCGAAAACAATCCGTTTACTCCCCTAATCCGTTGTACTATATTTTTACTTTAACGAATCTGAAAAGTTCAACATTCAAATCTTATGGAATTTTTAAAATGCCAACTATTCAGCAATTAATTCAAAGTAATACAATTGAATCAATTTACGCCCTAGTCTATACACCCAATCGCCAGCGTAGTCGTCATCGTTTTCCAGAAAATTGTGTCTTTAAAATGGACGATGAAGCAGAGGCTAAAACAGCCGCTAACCCCAATAAAAATCTTTACCCTGCTTTGATTTGCGGACCTTCAAAGTCTTCAGAAGGTTTGATGTTATATTATTTAATAGAATGGTTAGATTAAAGGAGTCCAAGATAAATTAAATCATGGACGTCTGAATTGTTCCCAGATGGCTAAACTCGACAGTCAGATCATCAGAGCAGCGCACCCAAAGTACACCACCAAATTCGTAAAATAATGAAGAAGGCACAAATACAACCGCTTGCCCCAACAACAAACGCTGCAAATACAATTCCGCCGCTTCAGCCCATTCTCCTGCAGAAACCATTTAACCACGATGCTCGTGTCTAATACCCAATTTTCCACGCTTGATCACGCCCCCGTCTAATAATTTCTGTACTATCATCTTTTTGCCCTAAAGAATGGCGCAATTGCTGAATACTCTGTAATAATGAGTCTCCCTCATGGCGAACCGCTAATTATTGAGCCAACAACAAGCTTGCCATTTCGGATAGGCTCATATGTTGTTGCTGTGCAGTCTGTTGCAACTGAGCTAGCAGTGCCTCATTAAGCATGATATTGAGCGGCTTTAATTTCACTGACATCATTATTCTCCTTGCGTTTAATTTATATATTTTATCATGACTGCAAAGCAAATACCAAAGCAATAGGCAAACTGATAAAACTCATCACATTACCCAACATAACGATAGCCGCGACTTTATGGGGCTCCTGTTGATATTTTTCCGCAATCACATAATTCACAACCGCAGGGGGCAACATTGCAAATATCAACAACCCGCCCGCCTGTATCGGTGTCAATGTCAACCAAGGAGCTATCAACAAATACATCACGACACCCGACAATGGACGCAATACCGCTCCCAATAAACCGATTTTCCAATGCGTAAAATCCATAAAAGTCAGCCGCACGCCGAGTGATAATAACATCACTGGAATAGCACAATTTCCTAACATTTCAATCGGTTTAAGCCATAATGCTGGCACTTCCACTTTTGTCAGACTCACGACTAAACCTGCAATAGCCGCTTGAATCAGTGGCTCTTTCAGCAACTCTAACACTGACGCGCGTTGGCTCACTATATAGATTCCCAAGGTAGCACCCAAGATGGCAGTAATCATTAAAAACAACATTGCCGCCGGCAAGCCAATATCTCCAAATGCAAATAACGCCACCGGAATACCCATATTACCTGTATTCACAAACATCATAGACGGGAGAAATGTTTTGGGATTGATACCACGCCAACGGATTAAGGGTAAGAGAATCACGCCGCAGCCTAACAGGATAAGCGTTGCCGCCACAGCTAGCTGTTGGTAATCCATAATATTAAAAGACTTATCGCATAAGACACTGAATAACAAGGCAGGTGTGAATATTGCCATATTAAGATGGTTGACGGCATTTATATCTATCGGGCGTAAACGCGCATACAGATAGCCTACAGCCACAATGGCAAAAATGGGAAAAAGAATGGTAAAAATGCGGCTAATTAGCATGGTTTATCAAAGGATTATTAGCAATCTAAAAAATCCTATTTATTAAATAAATAGGATTTTTTAAATCGCGTTTCAATTCAGAATTTGTATTACTTCGTTTCCCACGCATTTGCTAGGAACCAGAAAAAACCTTGTATGCTCTACTTGGCATCTGGTTGATTTTTTCTAAAGGAGTATTCCTAAAGTCAATGTGTTCTTCAATGCGACGCAAAAATAATTTTTCCTATTTTAAGACAGCCAAAAGTCCTCCATTTTTTTAAACAGGGCTAAGTACCGAATCCTGAATTTTAATATATTTAACCGAAAATTCCTGGTTCAGTACCTATCTTTTGGCTATTAACCAAACTTGCTATGTATCATTTGTTTGTTTCATTAATCGCTTCATTATGTTCCTTATGTCAGTCAACTACCACCATACCATCACTTGATTACCACCAGCTTGTTTGGCAACCTCTAACATCATCTCGGCACGTTGTATCAATTCTTCTTTAGAAAGGCCTATCGCCGGCGTAGGAATATCGAGACCATCATCAAATTCATTGTAAGCAATGTTGACATTCTGTGCAACACCAATACTGACAGTGAATTTAAGCGGAACACCAAGTCGCGTCGAAAAAGCACATCGACCACAGCGCTGCCGAATCCGCTCTGCCAAAACGCAGGCGTCATCCACATTTGTATTCGGCAACATAGCGATAAACATTTTACTGTCATAGCGACAAGGAATATCTATTTCTTGGCGTGTCGAGGCGTTTAAAATTCTAGCAAATTCTTGTAACACTCTATTAGCTTCTTGATATCCGCTGTTTGAATGAATTTTGTTGAAATGGTCTATATCTATCAGTAATATTGAGAAAATACCGCCATGTCGATGGACTCTCGTCATTTCTTGTTGTAAACGTATCTCAAAATAAGGCCGCGTGTACAAATTAGTGATGGGATCATGGATAACTGATTCAATAATTTGATCTCTTTCCCTAGAAATCTCTTCTAAGATGCTTGCCATCAAGGGGGACAACATTTTCAACATTTGCAAACGTTCAGAAGCTACGCCGTTTTTTTTAGCCACCGCGGCAACGCCAGCCACAGGCTTGCTTTCGCCGCCCAAGAGCGGTATGCATACACATTCAAAACCGCTGTTAGTTTTTTTATATGCGGGAAAAGGTAATGACCACTTTTTAACGAACAAACATGGATAGGTTTGTGTTTGCCTAGTAGAAATAATTTTTGCAAAAGGAGTATCTTTAAATTTTATTTTTATTTCGCTGCTATGCAAGATAACTTGCCCTTGCTTAAACACGCCAACAACCCCACAACTCTGATTCTCCAACACCCTAAATATAGCGACTAATTGACTATTTGCTAAGCGGGCTATAGTCTCAAGTGTTTGTTTAATTAACTGTTCCATAATTATCTTCAGAATGAGCCAATAAGGCGAATTCCTACATATAACACACACTCTTATAGATGGTTGAAATTTCCCCTTGAAGAAGGGACTAGTGCAACTTGCCCCCGCCGATCAGATACAATGATAGAAATATTAAGTTTATTATTAGTAGGCGTTACTGCTGGGACATTAGCTGGCTTGTTGGGCGTCGGTGGTGGCATCATTATTGTTCCAAGTTTGGTGTGGATTTTTCATACCCAGCTTCCTGCTAGCAGTCTTATGCATATTGCAATAGGCACAAGCCTGGCTACGATGGCGATAACTTCAATTTCGTCTATCATCGCCCATCACCAGCGCGGGGCAGTGCTATGGTCAATTGTTTGGCAACTCAGCCCCGGCATCATCGTTGGTGCTTTTGTAGGTGCCATCATTGCCGATGCTTTGCCAACCGAGATTTTGCGAAAAATTTTCGCAATATTCATTTTGCTGGCTTCTGCACAACTGGGTTTGTTACCCCCAGCACCACATCGTCAATTGCCAGGCAGCTTAAGCCTCGCAGGTACAGTGATAGGCCAAATTTCCGCCCTAGTGGGGATTGGTGGAGGCTCACTCACCGTTCCATTTTTAGTCTGGTTTAATATACCCATCCGCAATGCGGTGGCAACATCCGCGGCTTGTGGTTTTCCCATTGCGGTTTCGGGGATGATTGGATTTGTTGTTACTGGCTGGCATATCAATACTCCATGGATGATAGGTTATATTTATTGGCCAGCATTTGTTGCTATTACCCCTGCGACTTTACTATTTGCGCCATTAGGTGCAAAATTAGCGCATACTCTCCCTGTCAGCAACCTGAAAAAATTGTTTGCAATCTTTTTGGCGGGGATAGGAATTAATATGTTGATTATGGAGTAAAAAAAATGATGACTGTTAAGTTCAATTCAAAGATTGGCAATTCTTATATGACGAAACCTCGACGGAATAAAAAGCGTTTTTGGATGGTGTTGATTTTATTCTTGGCGGTGGGGGGATATTTCGCGTTGCCAACCATTCTCAAATCTATACCACAAACAAAAACAACAACTCCAAACGAAGCTGAAACAGAGAAACAAATTATCAAAACCATCCCTCTGCCAGAACCAGGTTCTCCATAGCAATACAACCAAAAATGGTTGACAACGAATAATCTGATTGCTTGTCAACCATTCTTGATTACAAAAATAATGTTAAAATACCAGTAAATCCATATAATCGTTGATAATATATTTCACCATTGGCAAAAAAGCCAAGCAACGGAAACTCACCCAAAACCTGTTGGATGGTTTTGAGTTCTTCAGAATTTTTACCAAATAGATTCCGTCCGCGCCCCATGCAAGAATAGTACACGCCGCCCTTAACTTGTTTACCTTTTAAGCGTTTCTTGAGAATATTAAGCATTTTCACTAAATCTTTATGAGCCGTTTCTCTATCGCGGCGAGTAAACAGAATAGGCATACCCGAATTGACCACGTCACTTATCGCCAATAATTTATTTTCAGGATCGATGCCAATCAGGTTTCTAACCAAATAATCGCCCGTATCTGAACCTATAATCGGTAAAGCCGGAAAAATTAAGCCTGCCACTTGATCAATATCATTTGCCAACTCTGTTCCGATGTCCTCTTTAAAGACATCGAGCGCCGGACGATCATCAATACGGATAATAATATTATTACTATATTCAGTTACTTGATGACGTGGACCTAATGGTGAACATCCTTGAGTTAAGCGAGTCGTAACGGCAACAGCACTGGAAAAGAGTACGCCCGATAGTCCACCCTCAACGAGGGTATCAGCAATTTGCAAATGTTGATGACGCGAACTTGTCAATCCGCCAACCAAAAATCCATCACCTAAGCGTTCGCTCATTTGATAGACGAGCTTGGCTATGTGGCGATTACGCGGATCTCCGTGGACAATGGCGAACATAGCTTGTTTATTATCACACCATGATTGATGAGTACGGGAAAATTTATCAAAATTTTTGCTGATAGTGCTAAAAACCGAAAAAGATTCTTCTGAAAATTCTCCCAACATAACCGCTATAGCGGGGACATTAAAATATTCTTTGGCAAGACTACAAATGCCTATGCCAACCGTACCAACCCAATGGGTTACCTTGGTTTGTTGTTTAAAATAATCAAGAATCTCGGGCACATCATCGGCTAACAAGTCGGTTGTGTATAAAAATCCCAGATTAGCAGAGCTTGTTGTCAAATCACCCATTTGATTTAAACAGGCTTGTGCGGCTTCCTGCCACTTTGGCGCTTGTGCATGACCGAATTTAAAAGTATCCATGATTTCTCCCATATCATCAAAAAATAGCCACTAAAAAATCCTATTTCTTGAAGAAATAGGATTTTAAAAAAAAAACCCC
>Ga0209780_1000325_pt1 | contig 24326 bp, 18 predicted proteins | sample WorMetexBAHAMAS2_FD_187384 | JGI IMG/M metagenome (GOLD analysis project Ga0209780, IMG submission 187384) | Marine gutless worms symbiont microbial communities from Max Planck institute for Marine Microbiology, Germany - Inanidrilus exumae... | ecosystem: Host-associated > Annelida > Digestive...
CCCCTTAGAAGTAGCCCCGTTAAATCCAGCCAGGAGATCTGGGAGAGCACTGTAAGCTTCCCAGCGATCACATTGAGAATTTGAGACAAGTAGGCCTGCCGCAGACACAATCACACAAATTCCGTATGTTTATATTACACTTCAGTGAGACACAAGAGACACTCCCATCCCACAAAGTCTTGGTGGAGCCTGGACACCAAACAATGTTTAGTGCATTTTGGGCTGAAAATTCTCGTGAGAGCAATTTTAAGGGCACATCCACGAGAAATATGTTTGTCTTTAATTTGTTTACAAGCAACATCACTTGGGGAGGGACAAATAGGCCAACATATTATGCACATTTACGCCATGTAATATCATGCCGCATTTTGTCGCAGTTTGTACAATCTGTTATCCGTTGTTATTTTGTGGTCACAGGTCACTGCTCCACCTGACAAGAGATGTTGTTACTACAGCCCACTAATAGGAAGTGATATATGACTTAACAAATAACACCATTTCCAATGACTTTGAGTGACCTTTAAAGTACCTGTTGCAATCCTTTTCAAATGTGATTCCCGGTACAGTTATGCAGCAGTTGACAAGATTTCAACTGACACAGAGCGTCGTGCTTGTGCAATCCCCCGGCATAGCTAAGCTGCTTGTTAACATTGTTTTTTATAATGCACAGTGTTACTGCTGTGTAGCAGTTTTATCAGAGAGAGTTATAATGTAAGTTGTACTAAATTTGGCTGTAATTACACTCGTGAGTTGCTAAAGTCCACAGTCTGTTTGATGGTTTATTACAGTATGCAATTTTATTGTGCATGAGCGTTGTCTTCGAACGGTGGTATCCTCATGCTCCAGTATCGCGGCCAATCTCATAAAGGTTTGTGCTGTCTGTTGTGTTGATGTTTGTTGGCAACGTTTTCAGCCATTGCTCGATCAAGTTTACTCTTTATTGCTGGATTTTGAGAGAAGAAATTCAATGTTAAGTGAGTGATTCCTCTTATGTCAAGAGTCTGGCTGTGGTTCAAGGAAAGATGAGGTTTGGGTGATTTTCACTGAGGGTTAGTGTGGTTTGTGTTCTCTTCAGTGCTTTGACACTGTCGGTTGGGTGACAGAAAGAGCGTGTAAAGAGGATAAAAATCCCTATCTCAAAGGTTTTCTTCTGGAAGAATTGGAAGAAGAAAATCGACAATGGGGAAAGTGGCTAATGGAGGTTTGAATACAAGCTTACTTACCTACAAAGTTCTCACAACTACCCAACCTCCGTATCTTCATAACCTCATCTCCATTCAATGTCCTCGCTCTTCATCCGTCGTTACTCTTGTTCGGCCACCGACATCATCCTCTCTAAAAATAACCGATCGCTCCTTCTGTTATGCTTCACCTTGTCTCCGGAATCAGCTCCCTTTGTCTCTTCGTAAACCTCATTCTGGTACCAGTTCTTCCATTTCCTACTCGCCTATTCCTTCACCATCACTTCTTCCTTTTATGATTCACCACTCTGTACATGTATAACTTCGTCTGTCTTTCACTCCTGGCTTAAAACCTACCTTTTTTCACAAATTCTACCCCCTGTAGTTTCACTTCTTCCTCCGGGACTGCCTCCATGGAATTTTGCCTGGACCATTTTATTTGAACTACTCGGTTTTTGATTTTATTTTTTGCCCTTATTTTTTTTGTTTCTGGGCCGTGCGCTAGATTAAGCTGGCCATCTTGTCAGCTTTTGAGCGCACGTTAATCTACCGTATCGTATCGTATAATGTCCATTTTGTATGGAGCAGGAAAACATAGTATTTTATTGTTATTAATTAATCATGCCAGTGTATGTTACGAAAACTTTATCGTCTTCTCCGTCATGTGAATGCAAAGTTTACTGCCTGCATGCCTTTGCTACCAGCAAAGGCATGCGGTCAGTGAAACTTTGCTCCAACAAAATCGTTCATTTTTTTTGGCTGGAGGTGCCGGCTAACAGAGGTAGACCTGCATAATGGCTGTGCGAGTTTGATTAGTCATGTTAATACTGGTAGTTATTATGTGGTCGTGTCGTGCATAATCACTCATTGCCTGCTGTCTGTAGAATCCTGTTGCTCATTGCTGGTCAGAGCCGGGTCTATTCAAACGAAAGTTTTGCACTCTTTGTCGCAAGCGCTTGGAAGACTGCCTTGCCGTACGCTGCGAAAGTTAGTTAATGTCACGACATTTGGTTGAGCATCATGTTAATTGCTAACCATAATCAGATTCCAGATTTCCTGTTATCATGCTCATAATTTATAACGAGTTGCTTGTCATTGTCATTTCTTTTATTGTCAGTTAAATTTTCTTGTGGCTAGCTTCAGTATTTGTTATTGTATTTGTTATTATTTCATGATACTCATAATTTACTGCATACAAATCGTTGCATGTTTGTGACAACTGACAGTTCTTAAAAGAGAATTGGGGAATGTCTGATTTTCTGTCCGTATGTCAGTTCTTAACTCAAGCAGGATATGTTCAAACAAACATTGTCATTTTTGAATTTTATAATTTCGGAATATTGCATAAGAGTTCTTTTAGATTCACCTGTTGATTCACTTGTTACTGTAAACTGCATCACCAGCTAACTGCAGTTGATCATATTTGTAAAGATGTGTTATGATACATGTCGGTGATTTGATTGTGTTGAACTGTTTAGTTTGTGAGTATTACGTCCACATTGACTGCCAAGACTTCGCAGTGAGTGATTGCAAGGAGTGTGCAACATACATTCCGTCACAGAAAGATGATGCTACATTGTACCAAGTGTGTACACTGATTTTGCTGTTATTATTTATTTCAAATAGGACCTGGTTCCGTTTTGTCGCTGTGGTCCATACGTGTATTAGAGTATATGCTGAAAACTGCTCTCTGGCTCTAGAACAAGAACCACTTTACACCTGTAAGCTCTCAAATGTTGAACTACTCGACATTACAAGACATCATTGCGGGCACAGAGGACTAATGGGATTGAATTTTGATATTGATTGATTCCAGTGATGTCATAGGCAACCCAACTACAGCTTGGTTGTTGATGAAAAACATAAGTGTGATCTTAGTCATCTTTGGTGGATGGTGGTTCTGCCAGGCTCTGGTCAACCAGGCTTTAAGCAGCAGCAATTTGGCTGCAAGACATGGAGCTGGAGTTCAAGAGAATATGAATATTTATGCTATCGTCGCTATGACATTGTTGTGGTAAAATTTGCTGCAGTCCTGCAGTCTTAGAAGTCACAGAAAATGTGCTAACCGCTAACGTTTTGTTTGATAAAATGTTTGATAAAGTTGAATCATCTGCTGAGGTTAATTTTTCTGTGTCTGGCATCTGTTTGAGATACTTGATGCTAGTAATAACTCAGTTCAGGAGGCTGTGAGTTTTCAGTCATGCAGATCAAGTTTAAGCTAGCACCTCTCGGCTACAAGGTTTAGCATACTGTATGCCATTGTATCTTGCTGAACTTCTCGAGTCTTAGTTCTTGTTTGTGCATTGCGATTATCCTGTGCCACTTTGCACGTTCCTCACTATAACCTGCCCTTTGTTTCTCGCCCATTCTGCATTGCAGCATCAAGTCTGTTTCTCTGTCTTTCGCTTCCACCATTCGTTCATCCCAAAATGAAGAGCACAATCACTAGAGGGTACAGGGGGTCCGGACCTCCCCACAATTTGGACTGACTCCCTAACTTTTTACAGAGTGGCAAAGCTAACATGGATAAATTCGTGCAAAGTGTTTCCAGGATACACAAATTCGCACATAGCTTTAAAAATTGTGCAGGTAACACCCAGTATCTAGTTCTAACTGCTAAGGGAGGTAAGGGGATGGAGTTGAATGGAGAGGAATGGATGGGATTCCTATCTTTGAGAATGTGCATAGGCACAAGCCCTTGTTCCAAACCATGGATTCACTCTGAAAGCACCTCAAAACCCATTTATTTTAGTCCGCTTTTAACAACTCTAGCCGTTAACTCGGCGCCTCTGGTTCATTTATATTTATATGATTTTGCTGCTTTATAAATATTCTTACTTACTTACTGTAAATAATTGTACACAGAATGCTGCAGTACAGTATCATCACTGGCGTGAAGGCAATCTTGCTGGCAACTCGAAGTGTCTGTACTGCAAGAAGACATGTTGGTCAGCTGAGTGTCTTGCCGGCATGCGCTGTCAGTGGTGTGGTCTGACGGTAAGTTTCATGTCTCACGTTCTCTGTTATTACGTCTGATCTTTTCTTTTAGTTTTTATCATTTTAACTGGCTGTCGTAAAGTCTTTTTAATGATTGTCAGCCCTTACGCGCTCCGGGCCTGTAATGCGCCCTGGTTCATTTGTTGATTTCGTTGCTATGTAAATCGTTTGCTTGACTTCCCTACTTACTTACTTTTATCCGTACATATTTAGTTCCTTACTTTTCTACTTCTTTAAGAATAGGTTTCTTCTGTTTCCAGGTTAGATAGATAGATAGATAGATAGAAAGACAGACAGACAGACAGACAGACAGACAGAAAGACAGACAGACAAAAATAATTATTTATATAGCGCCTATAATACAAAAGAGTCACTAGGCACTTAAGGCACTGGAGGTCATAAGAGGTGATCAAACCTGGCTTTTGTTTTTTATGTTTATTTTGTGTTGTATAATAATTTGCTACAGATGCATGATTGCTTTTGTTGTGGTTGATTTAGTTTTTCAGTACTAAGCCGAGAGATTGGCTGGGAAGAACTTCTCCAAAATGATCTATTTTGTTTGAGTTGAAACCTCAACTCAATCAGTCAATCAATTAATGGTTGTCATGTGCTAGGCCAGGTACTCTAAAGATTCCCTAGGACAACTTACAATACGATACGATATGCAATATTTATGTGCGCTCAAAAGCTGACATGATGACCAGCTTAATCTAGTGCACGGCACAGAAAAGAAAAGAAAAATAAGTAAAACCTAAAAATGAGTAGATTAGAAGAAACGGTCCGGACAGTAGTCCGTGAAGGCAGTCCGGGAGGAAGAAATGAACCTACAGGAAACGGGTGGGTTTTAAGCCGGGAGTGAAAGAGAGAGGGAGTTATGGATGAGTAGAGTGGTGAATCCGATAAGGAAGGAGTGATAAGTGAAGTAATAGGTGAGTCGGAAATTGAGGAACTGGTACCAGAATAAGGTTGATGAAGAGATAAATGGAGTTGATTCCAGAGACAAGGTGAAACATAACGAAAGGAGCGATCAGTTACTTTTAGAGAGGATGATGTCGGTGGCCGAGCAAGAGTAACGACGGATGAAGAGCGAGTACTGCGAGGACGTTGAACAGAGATGAGATTATGAAGGTATGGAGGTTGGGTAGTTGTGAGAACTTTGTAGGTAAGTGAGAAGAGCTAGTATTCGATGCGTTCATTGATTCTGAGCCACAGTGGAGGGAGAGTAGGATGGGAGTGGTATGACAGGACTTAGAAACTTTAATGACAGTATGAGCAAGAGAGTTCTGGATCTGCTGGAGATGGGATAATTGAGACTTAGGGAGTTTAATATAAAGAGAATTACAGTAATCAAGTTTGGACTGAATAATAGAGGTAGAAATAGTAGTTGATGAATCGAGATTTGTAATTTGGTGGTCAGAGAAGGTAAGATGTTCATCAAAGATGAAGCCGAGATTTCGAGCAGAGTGGAGGTGTCAAGTGAAAAGTTGCGTATTTTGGCAAGTTGATTTCTGAGTCCGATGAGCAAGAATTCGGTCTTAGAGGATTTAAGAGTGAGAAGATTAGCAGTTTTGTGGTTTATTAGACTGAGACTTTGCTGGCTGGATACTTTACTGTTGCACAAGCAACAGTGTCAGAGGATTGAAGACACGGATTAAGGAAATTGTTTACTCTAAAATGTAAATGCCAGTGATTATTATGTTTGCCGTATATATACTATGCTGTTCATTTGAAATCTGTGGACTTCTGCATTATTAGGTCGACTCTTCGACAGAGTCAACCTAATAAAGCCGGTCTGAAATGTCCATCTGTCCATCCATGCATACATCCGTCCATCCGTCAGTCCACAAAAAGTTTTTTTGATTTCAATGAAATTTGGCATGTAGGTAGAGGTCGATGAGTGATGCACGACGGTATGCAGTATGACCCGATCCATGGTCAAGGTCAAGGTAACGAGCCCTTCAAAGTTAGAAATCCGGACATTTTCAAAAGCTGTCTTCTACGCCATTTGCAATGGGAGATGGCAACTTACCACTGATTCTTAAACTAGGGCACAATATCTAAATTCGATCAGGCCTGATTTTTGATATTTGGCCTAGTTTTTGTGTCACGTGACTTTGAAGTTGGCACGGTCTATCCGTCGTGAAGAGTTGACTGTCAGCCCTGTACGGGGCTAATTTATTGTTGTTTATTCTTGAAAAACAATTTTACTTACTTGTGTTGTGTTGTGTGCGATAAATTATTTACTTCAGGCACATGCTACTTGCTATAAGCTGTTGCCAACTGAGTGCAGCTTTGGTTGCCTGCGTGACATACTTCTGCCTCCGTTCTGTTTAACTGTTCCACGAATACATGTTCCACAGGAAATGCTATTTCGATTTCCAAGAAAGCCAGGTACATGTATCAGTGCCTTTTACATGTATCAGTGTCTTATGCTTGCGTTATTTGCTAATTGATTGCATCAAAAGATAGCTGTTAATATACTTTCGGACCAGAATGTTTTTTTGTTCATTTTTTGCAATTTTCACAATTGTAAATCGATTGATATCAAATATTTGATATGTATATTAATTTCCTAGGCACACACAGATGCACATGCACACACACGCATACACAGGTGGTTTAACGGCCATTTGTGGATCTATCATACATCTTAAGATGTGCCACTGCCTTGCTTAGCTGTATATTCATTAGAAGTGTGACAGAAATGCTGTTGTTGGCATTGTTTTGGCCCTTGCCGATAATGTAGTCGTCTAATTGGACATGTTAGTGCAGTTTTCAATTTATTTATGTCGGTCTTGACCCTATAAGATTACAAAAACAGTTTTTAAAACTACTTATTACAACTTTTTTTGTTTAAACTGAGTCATTTTTTTAGGGAATCTGAGTACGTAACTATTTTTTATTTTGTAGTAAATTTTGTAGTAACTAGTTTAGTGTATTTTATTTATTTATATGCATTTCTTTTATCTGTATATTGAAATTTTTACTGTCTTTTGATTGTTTGTATTTTGTATATTATATGTATATTATTATTATGTTTGTACTTATGTCAAATATTAATATCAAGTGATCTCTCTGTTCGCAGCCTCTGAGTGACATTACTGACGGTGTCATTTTTTGCCAGGCATTGGAATTTGGAAAGTTTACTTGTTTTCTTGCCTTGACTAGTGCATCCGAGGACTTTTTATTTTGAATGTTACTGATGTGCTTATTATTATTCAATGACACAAAACTCACAGAAGTTACTAATAGTGTCAAAGATAAGACGGTTTGTTTGTAAACAATAAATAAATATATATATATATATATATAACAGTACATTATGGTTTGCTTAATAAATGTAGATAACAGTTTGGCAGCACAGCATAGTTATAAATAATTGTGTTGTGTGTATTTTAATTTCAGCTGCTCTAGGTGAGTTTTGATTTGTATCCTATTTTTTGTTTTGTTGTGCATAAATGAAGAATAATATTGCTAGTGTTGCTGAATAGAATTATTGAATAGTGTAGTTGAACATAATAAATGAGTTTTTAAGTTACAATACTTCTCATATGCTTAGTCAGTGTTGACTGGGCTGAGAGACGTGCTATCCAGCTCAGTGGCCACAAGTGCTATCTGGGGGGTTTTAGGGGTGGGGATAGAAGAGTGAGATGACATGGCAAGTGCAGAGCACGAGCCTGTAATGGGGTCTAGGCTTCCTTGGACTCTGGTTCTGCACAGGACATAAGGGCTCGACAAAAAGAACTAGGACTAGGAGGATCATGTGAGGATATTGTCTTTTAATATCTGCTGACTGTCTTGGCCATCATGTAACCTGCATATTTTTGTACTCAGTTCATGTTCCAGGCTAAAGTGCCTCTTTGAAAGGTCTGTCCCAAAATATTTTACAAGATTCATGCTACAGGACTTTTTACGAAGCTTTATTATGATCAGACTGTCAGTGTGAAAGCACTAACGGTAACAGTTTATTTTATATTAATATTATTCTGTGGAACTTGTTCTATTGATGCACAGTAATGGACGACTTTTCTTCTGGTGGAGATTCCAAGACTGAAGACGATGTCGAAAAACGATTGACGAGAGAAAAGGAAGGCAAGGATCACGATCGTGATAGGGAAGAAGGTACAATTCTGTATCTGTTGCCACATTTCAAATATTATACGTTGATAAATATTCACCGTATATACTCGCGTATAAGCCCATAATTTTTGGCTCAATTTTGACGTTCAAGTTGTGGGGGTCGGCTTATACGCGGGTCATTCCACACAGTTTGAGTCGAAAGTCAGCATGACAGCTATCTGTCAGTGACACTCACTGTGTGTGTGCCGCACACGGTGTGGACAATTAGTAGGTCACTAGGGCTACGTGCATGCGTGGGGGAGGTGGGGGAAAGCACGTCGGCTGTTTTCTGAATGACCACCGTGCTGCTGCTGCTGCATAGCCGGCCATTGTAACTTGACACCATTCCAACACTCCAGCCGTGCAAAGCCAGTGATCGTGAGATCGAAGACGAAGAAGACAGCACCCATTTCACAGACTCACAGACAATGGTGACGACGTGTATGACGACTGCGCTGAAATAACACGTGAACAGTTCGCTGCCTTGTTTAGCGCCGACTCCGACGCATCTGACGACTTGGTGGCTTTAAACCTGCGAAGTAACGCTGTTATGTCGGACATAACATCACGTGATGTAGCTTGCAGTAGGCATACGACTTCTGCTTACAATAAAATCTGTTATGTGCGATAGCACGCATGTTGCTGTCATCGCTGTTGTGAACTCGCTGACACTCACGCACTGTCAAGGCCTAGATCTAGGTCCACGTCCGTCGCTGATTGTCGTTACCGGCTTATACGCGGGTCACTAATTATTGCTAGATTTTCAGCCGTGGGAATGGGAGTCGGCTTATACGCGGGACGGCTTATACGCGAGTGTATACGGTATATGCTCTGTGTTTAGTGTTGTTACGGTATCTGAAACCGAAACCTAGGCTTTTTAAACATGGTCAGTTGCCAAAACCTAGGTTTTTGCATCTCAACTTGCGGTTTTCAGGTGCACACGTAAGCTGGGGAACACCAGTGGGGCGGGTGCGACCGAGTCCGGTGTGTGCAGGGCGATGTAGCTCTGGATATCGCGTCATGCTTTCTTGATTTCGTCGCACATACTGCTTACCTTGAACACTGGATTGCGGTCGTTCGATGGCGTCACAATGTACGTCAACGAGTCATGCTGGATGGTCGGCAATAGAGGCTTGCATGGGTCTCTTGCATTTATCAATAAGATCTAAATTGAAACTGAAACCACGGTTTTTCTCGCAAAACCCACCAAAACTGTGCAACAATGGAAATTTTGGAACCGTAACTAACAACACTACCTGTGATGTTATAAGAATTAAATGAATTAAGTTTTTACCACTTTATTGCATAACTTATTAGGTACCTCTGCTGCTACTGTTGCTGTTAATCAATCAGTTGATCAACAAAAGATTTATACAGTGCCATAAATTGCAAGCGATTAGAACATGGGATCACTCACATTACTTGCGGTTGTGCATGTTACCACTTGACTGCTGTGACCTGCAGTAGACTGATTGATTAGCATTATTAACTTGCTGCCATTAATATGTGACTGCAGCACGATGTACTTGATTATGTTTCCATTATGTGTTAGAAATAGAATCTTAACTTGAATAGAACACAGTGAATGAAAATGTTTGTAATGTCAACTTATATTGCGACAAGAATATTTACAAAATTGTAGTTTGCACCAATAACTAAAGTCTGAACAGCACAATGACTAGACTAAAACTAAAATCATTTTTGCCGTAACTGTAACTAAAACTACAAGTATCAAGATTTTAAAATAACATTGAGTCTATTTCAGTGCTTGCTTCATTGCAGATAATCTGCACAAACCCAGTTGTGTTGTGCACACAAGTTGTCCATTGGAAGTTTGCAGTGGTATCTAAGAATATCATCTGTGATTGCACTCAGTGTAATATAGAAATACCTTTATCATCTATTCATCTCTATTTGTTGGTTGCACATTTGTAACTCTGTAAATTTTTCAACAGTTCTTATGACCTCTACAGTGATTTGTGATTGCTTTCAGCTGCTGTCACTTTGTGCTAAACCATGAAAAATATGTAATTTCTGATTATTTATTTAGCATATTTATTTTTGTTGTCATGTGTAGTAACTTGTTTAGTTGTTCTTTAGATTTGGTTCGTGTTTATGACGGAAATGAAGCAGTGAAGCGTCGGCAATATCGAATAGTTTCCATACCTAAGCATGCTCCAGTTCAAGTGCTGCTTGTACGTATTATTGATTGCATTCTGAGATGATTGTTTTGTATTATTAGGCCACATCACATGCACTCAGTGCATAAAATGCACATCTATTGCTACAGATGGAGTAGCATGGTCTGCATGTCTGTGTGGCCGTCTGTTGGTCACATTTGTGAGGCATTCAAGAACTGGTTAAGATGCCGTTTGGGGACTGACTCATCCAAGGAACCATGTATTAGAGGGGGTCAACAAGAAATCATCGAATGAATCCATTTGCAGCTGCGAGAGGTGACAAGTCAGCGATTTGGACACATATGAGTGAGCTGTACAAAAATGGTTGACTGATAGCAGTGCCATTTTGGGGGCTGACTCACGTTAGGGCATATTCGATTATAGAATCCGGATTCGGATTCACACTGAATCTCGTTTCAGATTCTGTGAAAAGTGCATTCGAATAACAAATCCAAATCCGGATTCGGATTTGGTGAAGCCTACTTGCAATTGCAAATGCATTTGCATAGAATGTTTTATAATTGAAACGGGAAGTTGAGGTGTAAAATGGAGTCATAAAGACGTCATAAAATTATCTAAGAAACACACCAATCACAATTTATACTGCCAAAAAACAGCGACTTGACTCTACAGACAAAAAATAATTCCCAAAACAACATAAACAAAAACATAAACAAACATCACTGGTCACTTAGACACGCCCACTGATCTAAAGTCATTCGATTTGCCAAGTGAATCTGAAACGAGATTCAGTGTGAATCTGAATCCGGATTCTTTTATCGCCCTTAGTAAGAATAGTTAGTAAGAATATTTCTAAGGTGCAATAAACAAGTAGTAATGTTGGTCCAAGGAACAATGTATTAGATGGGTTCTAGATCGGATGAATCCATTTGCATCCATGAGGAATTACAAGTAGGCGATGCAGCCTTTTGCCACATTACTTTGGACAGTCTTGTGCTGTTATTGAATTACGATGAAGTCCGAGTTCTGCAATATAATTGGTTTGCAGGTTGCAGTCGTATTTCAAGAATGATTGAATGAAAAATGGGTAGCGCAACCAGAATGGCATGCTCAGCATGACTCATGGGGGGGGGCAGCGTGTGACCCAACCAGTGTACATTTCTGCCCGAGTATTATGAGGACGGACATCCTTCTCATATTTGGCATTGTTCTTCCAAATCTAATGTGAGTGATGCTTCAGTTGCCTGCAGCAAATGTGAGTTTGTGCTATTAGGAGGCTGCATTGAGAAAATTCCACATATCGGAAAGTCCCAGTAACTTCTCAATAACAGAAGTCGGCAATGCAGGCAAGTCTCTGCTACATCTCAGAACAACATTCGATTTTTTTTAATTTGTATAATATTAGCAGATTTTACACCAGGTAGAAGTGACTAGTAGCAAGCAAAATGACAGCAATTTAAATGCATGATGTGTGGTGATAGAAAGCCACAGATGGAATGGATTCACAGGTACCTTGAACAGCTTAGCTACGTTTGAATGGTTCTTGTCAAAATCTTTACTTATTAACCATTTACAAAGATTCCATAAATCGTGTTAACGAAAGGATTTGCATTTTTGTTCAGTTACAGCAGTGTGGAAATAACTCATAAATCTAAACACCTGACATATTTGTTTAATTTCAGCAATTGCACATTTTTGAGCCTTACTTATAACATACATACATATATGTAGTGATGAAAGTAGGATTTAGCAGGTGGCGCAGCTGTGGTGTATATGGCAGAGGTCTGGGGTCAGAGCCTTCAGTGGGTTTCAGGTTCAGGTGACAAAGCACCACTGATGCTGGTGGCATTTTAGTGTTTGAGCATCCATTCTTCGATTTGCTTATGAGTTGTGACATGAACTATAAACCTGGAAGAAAGATGCCGGAGCCAAACGACACTTCATACAGAGATGGTGGAGCTGAGCGCCTTACTTTCACCCCTGCATCTGTGGTATGGGGAGGGTATGGGTAGCGCTGGGGAGAACTTTACCATCGTCTCCCTAATCCAGATGTGATAATGCCACTAGCAAGGGCATGTGGGCATTAAAATGTTGCACCAGAGACATCCTCCAATTCTTAACTGGGGTGCCAGCTGACACCGGTTGACACGTAAATGGTTGTTTTTGATGCTATAACATACACTGAAACTGTGGATTTGGTGTTGATTTGGCAGTGCTTGGCAATGAGAGGGCTCTTGATTTAACCAAGCCACTTCTCGTGCAGCTAACACAGACACGCCGCTCCGGCCGAAAACCCGCTGTGTACCTGCGATCACATGAAGCAGATTCATTGCATGGCTACATCAATATATACCCGAAGGGTCTTAGGTATGATATAACGTAGGATGTACACTATGTAGGATGTACATGGCAGTGCATGTTACTGTTAGGTCAAGTGTTGATCTGCATATTTGCCTCCCCTACAGAAGGTGATGGGAGGTTATGTTTTCACTGGCATCGGTATGTAGGATAAAGGAATATATATATCTATATGGGTACATATGTTTGTGAACATCTTTCTGGCTCCAGTTCAAGTCTGATTGTCAGTCATACCCTTGGCCACAGGGGAAGAGGTGATTAAATTTTGGAAGGTCAAGGTCGGTTGGGAGGTATGCACTCCACTGAACGCCTCTCTGGTTATTTATCTATTTTTCTATATTCAGTAATCAGCATTGACTACTTTTTACAGTAGTATATCGTTGCCAGTTTTATGACACTTTTGATATTAATGAAAGTAGGTACACCACTGTTGGTATAGTGAGGATGATGATGAGGATGATGATCACAACGGCAGCAGCAGCAGCCGCCTTGATACTGTTTATGATGCTGTCATTATGGGAGAGCTATTGTGAATGTTTACCAGGATCATTATTCGTTGATGGCAGTAATATACGTGTTGCAGTGATTACTTGCCAAACGTTGATGTCACTTACAAGAGCATCAGAGTCCAGCGGGATACGACGACTACTGAGTTAATTCAGTTAGCAATACGAAAGTTTGGCATTGAGGTAATTCTCGTGTACTGTCATAGAATATAATCTTATTTGTTTTCTGCAGTTACCTAATCCAAGTCCACCTGGAAAATGTCCATTAAATCCGAAGGTGTGGCAGTTTGTCCAGTATGTTGAAATATCATATGTAATTGTTTGTTACTGGTTTTTGGTGGCTCAGTAGTGGTTAGGGCGTCAAACTTGTGATTCAGTGGGCGTGAGTTCGATCTCCAGCCGCCGCACTATCAGTTGGTTGGTACTGTAATAGGGACCATCTTTGGGTAGGCATAGTACCTCGGTATGACCAGCCACCCAGGCCATCTCAGCCGCCTACCCTGTGTGGGATGGGAAATGAGTACCGGCCAGAGTGCGGTGATGCACTGTGGCTGGGAGTAAAGGCAGGATGTCTCATTCCATTCGTGGATAAACGTGTGGGTGGCAGGTAAAGCTGTGTGATCCCTTTAATGCATGCCATCTTGATCACTTTAGAGATAGTTTGATAATTAAGCACTATGCAAATCTATGCCTTTACGTTATTGTGGCTGTTGTATCATGTGTTTCAGTGTGCCAGGTATTTGGAGAATTCTTGTTACTGGCCCGCCTAATTGGCCAGTATTGTTTTGCACGCTGGTGTCTGTTGTCTGTCGTCGTCTGTAACGCTGTCGGAGGGCGGGCCGGCCAGAATCCGGGTGCATGGGCGGTCGGCGTGCTGGCTGCCAGGCGCGTCGGCAGTTGGTCGGCCTACACTCCATGGCGGGCCAGTATGGTTACGTCCCATAAGGGCGACACCTTGTTATTATAGCAGAGTCGTGAAACTTGTCGGATGTAATGGCAGAACACGAATGCTGCTCAGCTGACGTTGGTTGAAGTCATGCTTGACAAGGGCATATCTGAACGAGAATTAACGGGTGATGAACAGCCATGGTTGACACTGCAGAACATCCGTCAGGTATGAAGCTTTAATCTAGTTAGGACGACTCTTTGACAGAGTCGACCTAATACGTGTAGGAAAGGCTGTGATTTTTGTTGATTACTTTATCGAATAATCAATAAAAACAAATAATGATTTTAAAATTTTGTTGGATTGAAACTTGTTATGTCTAAGTTCTTACTTATATAATTAATTATCTGTTAGCACTCATACTGCAAAATGGCACAAAGCAGCATGTCGGATAATATTTTTCATTCTAATTCATTATAGATCATTATAGACTGTCTCCAAAAAGGATCCTGACATTTTTATATTACTGGAGCAAACTCTGTCTGACTTAATAATAATTTTTCACAAAATGTTGTGTAGAAATTAGGCAGTGAAAAGCTAACACAGGTTGACGTCTGTAATGGCTGTAAAATGGTTTTTTATTTATATGATGCTCATATGTCCAGGAATGTCTGCGGCTGAGCCGACTAACGCGGTTTTACTTGAAGCAGAAGGATGACCCGCATGGACCACATATTGCCATCTATGTTAGCGGACTCCCGACGAGCATGTCTCAACGACAGTATGAGCTTCTGCTGCTGGATATTGTTGGCAGAGGTAACGTATTATGTTAAATTAACATTTGTTCATATTCTAATGAGATCATTTCGTTTTTTCTGGGTTTCCTTATATGTTTCAGGGCATCAGCCAGGTTTACATTGCTGCTGAAGTGATTTTGGTCATAAATCACGCTTAAATCTGCTTGCACCAGGCTCATTAACTGTAAACGTTGGACAAATAATCCACTTTCCAATGCTGCTATTGGCTGATGTGGCGCGTGACCAGCTGTTGTCATAGTGACCCCATTGAACCAACCTTTGGTTAAAGTCAGTTGTGCTTTGTGCATGACGAATTGCAATCCAACCAACCAAACGTGACAGAATTGGATTAGTAAGCAAGTGTTTTGTATATTTTAGTCTGCATCACTGTAAGTAAGTAAGTAAGTAAATTTCTAGAGCTCGGTTATCGTCAAGAACCTCTAATGTGCTGAATGCACTAGTGTTGAGCGAACAGGTACATTTTAAGCAAACGTCTCAAATAGTCTGCACTGATGGTTGGGTCCCGTACAAAGTCTGGGAGAGAGTTCCAGACTTTGGGGCTGGCATCTGAAATAATTCAGTAATAGTTAAATGCAGCCTATTGCTACAGACAGAGTAGTGTGGTCTGTCTGTGTGTTTTTCTGTCTGTTGGTCATGTTCATGAGCCCTACAAAAACGGCTGAACTAGTCCAGATGTTGATTGGTGGGTAGACTCAGGTGAGCCCTAAGAACCATGTATTAGATGATGATTGAAATCCCCCACGGGAAGGGGCAATTTTGGGGGTTGTCTGGCCCATTGAAAAGCCCTGGGAGTCTCTGCTGTGGTGTATGATGCAAAAGGGATCATTTACTTTTCAATAATGGCATGCAGCAACAGGGATCATTCAGTCCTCAATAATAGAACACCGTGCAATGCGGCCTTTCGTCAAAATACTTTGAACACTTTTTGTAGAAAACAAGTGGGCAAATATCGATGTGATCTACTATGAATATGGCGCACTGGTTCTTGTATACAACAACAGCGAACGTGCTACTCGGTCGTTCAATATTCTGCAAGATGCCATGTTTGACAGCAAACCACTTCTTGTCCTTCTATTGCCTAACATTCAGGTTGGTTACTGTGTGCTGTGTCTCACTGTACTGTAGTCGGTTTGCATTTGGTCTAAATTGACCAGTTGCTGGGCAGGCTTGTCTTTCATGGACTCCACTTTATGGTGCATTTATTGTGTGCTTTTTACTAAAGCAGCAGTGTAGGTCCTGACTTGTGTGTGGTGCTGCTATTGCATTGCAGCTGTACCGGTATGCAGACTTGAATCGTCAAGTCCGAGTGCCCGATAAGCAAGTCCGAGTCCGGCAAAAATGGACTGAGTCCGACTGCTGAGTCGAGTTCTATAAGTCTGATACATACATATCCTGCCTGTATCACAGTGACTGCTTGAAGTTGCTTTTGAATTCGAGTTGGGTTGATGGTCAAATACTACAGTGATTGGTTGCACTTTTTCCATGCAGATGTTGTGATATGTTTTGTTGGGGCTAAGTGAGACAGATTTTTATGGGCCGTATCCTGCCACCCAACCAATAGCGTCGAAGCACTGAAGAAAAGTCAAAGCAATGACTGACTAGGAACCAACCTAATTCACGATTTCACGGCCGTGACATTTTCCGTGAAATTGGCCGTCTGCCCGTCTTCCATAAAATTGGCCCATTTCCATGAAATTACGTGAAATCCGTGATTTTAACGCTTTTACTTTAATGTACGAAGGTTTCCATTGCTTTTAGCGAACATGTTCGCTATATGCTATCGCGCGTCCATCTGTCATCTGTATGTCGTCTGTAACGTTCGTCCACCCTACTCAACCGGTTGAAATTTTTTGGCAATGTTTCTACGCCTTTTGGTACCTTGGCCATCCATTGACGTTAACTGAAAATTTTACGGAGATCGTCCCACGGTAACCCCTCCGTCGGCGTCGGGGGTTTTAAATGCAAGAGGGATAGCCAAATGTAGCAATTTTTGACATTTTGAAGGCTATATCTCGCAAATGGTGCAAGATAACAGGTATGTTAGTATTAATCACTGATAGGAAGTCGTATATGAGCTTTCGATTGGTACCAAAATCGGTGACCTTGAATGGCGAAATGGCTTTTATTTTGCGTTATTTTACTGAATTTGGTAGTTTCTGGGGCACATTGCGTGAAAGTGGTTGACAAAGCCATAATCATGGACAATTTACGACTACTATGTCTAGTAGTAAATGTCTGCAGAGGGACCGCACGACGCCCACAGTATAAATATTCTATAACTGCAAGGTGGAAATTCTGTAGCAGATTCATAAATTCAAGACTTAATGCGCAGTACATGCCTAGCTATCATCTAATTTGCTAAAGGAAGTGAGTTTTCTTTTTTTGGTATTTTGAAGTGCGTGTGCGATATTGTCGTAAAAAAGTACAGTACACGTTCGCTGTCTCATCTCATGATGAATTCTTGTATCAACAGCTTTTGCGCGGATATTGCTGTTTGCTAATTGATTACTGATTAAGTGTTACATTTCAGCACTAAGTAGTTGGAATGTGTTACTTACTTACACATCCCACCACACTGACTAGATCAACCCGCTTACTTCCTTACTTGATTTCACAGCCGTGACATTTTTCATTAACATAGCAACTTGAAATAACGGCAGTGGGGCCCGTGAAATGTGCGTGAATTTCGCAAACTCCTTCGGTGAATTTTCTGCGAAATGTGGCATATTTTCAAAACACTACCGTGAAATCATGCATTTTCCCCGTGAAATAGGTTGGTCCCTAGAAATGACCCCAACCAGTAGCACCCCTGGCCTCATCCTTTCTTCATTGACTGCCAGACTTCTGAAGGAAGCAGCATTGGACCCTTTATGCCAGCTCTGCGATGCCAGTTTTGTTAAAGTGAAACCGCTGTAGTCTGATATTGGTAATTACCTGGTCGTGTTGTTGCTGCGTCGATAGACACACATGTTGCCGCCGTCGGTCACTCCACTGCTCGTCCTGGTCAATGTGAAGAGTGGAGGTCAGCAGGGCATGGATCTCATCCGAAGTTTCCGCAAGCTGCTCAACCCGCACCAAGTCTATGATCTCATGAACGGAGGTCCATTACCCGGGTTTGTACTAGAACTGTGTCATATTAGTACATGGAAACCCTCATCAGTGGTTGTAAGGCTTCACTTTTGGGGTAGAATTTGCGATTGCCTTTATTTGGTCAAAATTGATTTATTAGTGACAAATGAGGACAGGGCAAGTAAGTCCTGAGGTCATCCACCATGGTTTAATTTACTACTGAAGCCAACTGCCAATCGTCATACTACTGACTTGAGATGTCTACAAGATGGATATAACTGTGGCTCATTTTTACTAGAAATCATTTTTACCATGCGACATTATGCCAGCGCGGTGTATGCTGTCATTGTGAGTCCGTCCATCTGTCTGTCTGTCACATGCCAGTATTGTACCAAAACAGCTAAACCCAGGATGACGCAAACAGTGCCGTATGATAGCCCATGGACTCCAGTGTTCTGATTTTAAAGATCTCAGCGAAATTCCTACAGGGTCATCTGCAATGGGGCGCCAAATAGAGGTAGGGTAGGTGCAAGATAGGGACATAGTTACTATGGAACGGTATTAGAAACTCGTAAGTACTCTGTCAAATGGCGCTAATCCCTGTGACCTTGAGTGACCCATAACGACCCCCAAAGCACCCCACTATTGATATTTCGTATTGAATTTCGTATCTTCGTAATGGGTGGAGTTAGAGACTTTAAATTTGATAGATAGGTTTATCGTAGCAAGTGCTTGCCCACAGATGACGAGTCGTGGTCAGGTCACGTGAGCCATTAACATTTTGGTTGGAACCAACCATATCTCTGGAATGGCTGAAGCTAGAGTAGTCAAATTTTGAACACATGTAGGCTGTGTCAAGTCCCAGCATATGGATGACAAATCACCCTTAAAGTGGGCATGGTGAGGGTCACGTGACTTATTTTACATTTTGAGGCCCCCAGTGATGTCTCTGGAACAGCTGAAGCAAGAGTCGTCGAATTTTATACACAGGTAGACTATATCTTAGCTCATGGATAACAAACGACCCCTAAAAGAGGCGTGGCCAGGGTCACATGACCCATTTTTTATTTTGATGCCTGCAATCCTATCTCCGGAACAGCAGAAGCAAGAGTCGCCATATTTTATGTGCAGGTGGAATGTATCTAATGCTAGCCTTGGGATGACAGCTACTCCCTAGTGGTCAGGGTCAAGTGACCCTTTTTTAAATTTTGCCCCTAATCATATCTTTGGCATCGGTGAAGGTATGCACTTCACCTTCAAATTTCGTATGCTGATAGTTACAGAGGAGTACTTGTGCATGCATGATACAGTACCCCCAAAAGGGATGTGTTCAAAGTCAAGTGACCTCTTTATATTTTGGGAATTAGTGGTGCAAAATAGAGGCATAGTTGTAAATCGTATGTGGCCTATTGAATGGTACCATTGCCAATGCTCTTGAATGACCTTGAAGCTCACTTTTGCTGTTTGAAACCTTTCTAACTCCCATACCTCGTGAAACGTGGCACAAATTTCTTATCATGGTGCGTCGCGTGGTCCCTGTGCCTGTTATATTTTTCCGTTTGTGGCCTGCAAAACAGTGGACTTTAATGACTTTATTTCTGTGGTTGTTTGCTTTCTTTTAGCAGTGTATTTTGAACATGTTTATTTACAACGCTAAAACAGAAACTGCTGAGCTTTTGCGTGGTTTAAAAAATTAGATACATTTTAAGCATTTTCTCAGAGTTGTTTAAAAGCTGCTTTGTATTCACTGATAAAAATGTTAAAATTATGTCCTTACCTCCTTCCTTACCTTACTTTCGGGGTAAGCGGGCTGAAGTGGTGTTGCTTCGGCCTAGTAAGCATCCTGATGTGACCAAGGTTATTAAAATCTCATGAGGTCATGAGGTTTGATATTACCTTACATATGCTTCTCAACCTGTATTGTGCAGCCCCCCCCCTGATAAAATGGCAATATGTCATCATAATGGCACAAGACTTTCCTAGGAAATGAAGGGGTATTTCCTCTTATTCCCTACAAGCTGAACTTTGTGGGTTATTTTGTATACATGTAGTAGTCAAGTGCTTGTTGGTTATAGAGCGGCCACTCAGCAGGCTTACTAGGATCCGTAGATGTGTTGTCTTAATCCCAGAGAGCTGAAGCCTTTTATTAGGTCCGCGTAGAAATACTTTGACCCAACGACAACCATCAGTTGTTTGCCAGCACTTTGGTTGTTCCATAGCCCCGCCCAAATTATGTCAACTGCAATAAAAATATTAAATGCAGGAGCATTTGGGAGCATGCAGTGAGTAATGTGTGAACAAAGTGAAGCACACAGTGTGCATGTTATGGCTGAGTTAACATGCTAATTTTGTTGCAGTTTGTATGTATTTCGCAACATTCCGTACTTCCGGATTCTAGTCTGTGGCGGAGATGGATCTGTTGGCTGGGCACTGTCATGCCTGGACAACGTCGGTCAGGATGCTCTGTGCCAGTCACCACCAATGGCGATCATTCCACTTGGCACTGGTACGTAGGCAGTCTGGGATCTTCTGCTAGTATTCTGTCATGATGACCAATTGACCATTAGATGCTGCTTTGGGTGGAGAAATGGCAGCATTTGACGATTGTTTCTGCTTGTTTATGTTAGGGAACGACCTCGCACGTGTGCTGCATTGGGGACCTGGTTACCATGGTGAAGCTGAGCCGCTCAGTCTCCTTCGTGACGTCATTGATGCAGAGGAAATCAAGCTGGACCGGTATGGTTTGAATGTACCGGCTACTGGCGTCTGACAGCTGGCATAAAGGGAGCAATGCCCATCCCCTCGGGAGTCCAGTGAGGGATGGCTACAACAAACCTTATTGGGTGGCAGTATATTTTGCTGGGCTTCCGTCTCTTTCTGACAGGCGAGATAAGCTGTGCCACATTTCTTTCAGAAAATGCTTTACCTATCTAGTTGTATTCACCATTTGTTACCACCCCCGCGTGACCCTGAACTTACCTCCCGGCTCAGAAATGCTTCCGCATATCCTAGACCTCATAACCAAACCAACTATTACAAATCGTTCATCTACCATGCTCTGTTAAAATTCCAATAGGCCTTTGCTCACTTTTATATCCTATCCTCATCACTAACCATCTGTAACCACTCCCGGCTGAGAACTTACCTGTTTTACAAATCTTACCCACCATAGTTTCGCTTCTTTTTCCTGGACTGCCTCCACGGACTATTGCCTGGACCGTTTCTTCTGAGCTACTCGGTTTTTGTTTTTCCTTATTTTTTGTTTCTTTGCCGTGCGCTAGCCTTTGAACACTCATTAATCTACTGTATCGTATCGTAAAGTTCATAAAACGTCTGCCTACAAGTTGTTGAAGTGGTCGTAATCGTATCTGTCTTGACGTGTGCAGATGGACGGTTATATTTCATCCAAACGAGAAGGAGACAGACGAGGCAAAGGTGGCGTTGGCGAATGACACCAACACGGCTCAGCAGAACGAGGACACGACATCCATCTTTGTTATGAACAACTACTTTGGCATCGGCATTGACGCCGACCTTTGTCTGGATTTTCACAAGCGACGCGAGGAGAAACCAAAGAAATTCAACAGCCGGTTGGTTCTGTGATTTCAGTTGGCGTCATGTTCGTTTGATTGTTGTATATTAATATTCGCTGTTAGCTGTCACATTGTGTCAATGACATGGTCATTTGTAACTGTCTCTGAAAGAAAGACCGTTATTTTTGACTTCCCAGTTGCCCAGTCGTGGCGATCAGTAGGTAGTGTTCGAACAAAGTGTCATTTTTTCCGCAAGTTGTTGGTCGAAATTTTGAACAGTTTGTTGTTGCTGTTATTATGTGTGGTGAGCCACTTGACAACAACATTGTTAACAGAGTGAAGTTACTGTAGTCACTCATCAGTGACAAGTGAGAATCCTGGTTGCCATATTGTGGGATCATCCAACAGATTTACCACTGAAGCCATCTTCAATCATTATGCCAGTGACTAATAATGTCTACAAGAAGGTATCAATCCTGAGAGGTCTACATGATGACAGACAATTGCACTGAGTTGAAATACTTAGCCATGTAGCTGTATAGTGGCCATTGTGCATCGATCTCCGGTGTGAATGGAGGTAGATCTGGTACCGTGGGTGGGAGGTCCCCCAGATGCTTCTTTTGGGTTTTTCCCAAGAGAAGGATTCCAAAGCTAGACTAACCTGGAAAAGATATTATACAACAAGAGTCATTAGGCACTGATATATTATAGGAACTGAAGAACAGCAATTACACAAGATGTCACATTGAACTGATAAATAGGTCTTGTGGTGTTCGCGTAGCTTCCACCCTGATATAGGAATCTGTGTAATAACTTAAATGAGCCTCTTCTATCTTTTCCCATTTTGGGTCATTGCTGAACGAAAAGGCAATGTAGTATTGGCCATCCTTAACATGGCGGAACTAAATCTCCACCCAAGACCTTGTCCCCAATATAGCCTATTTTGGTGCTGAAATGAGACGTTAATCTCCCAACCAACCAACCTGCATCGAACACTTTTTTATTGGCAAGTTGATTGTTTTGTATTGTACAGTTTTTATCACGTAGTCTGCTGTGTGTGTCACAGTTTGCATAACAAGAGCGTTTACTTAAGGATTGGACTACGTAAGATGATGTTTCGACGATCGTGTAAAGACCTGCATCAGCTCATTCGGTTAGAGGTGGATGGAAAATTGATCGATGTTCCACCAGTTGAAGGCATCATCATTCTCAATATCCTGAGGTATCTATTCTGTTGCCATATCTGCTTGCATGGCTTGATGCAACCAATATGCAACAATTGCTTACATTGGCTTGCTTCAGTAATTGATTAGTGTAGTCGGTTGCATTTTTGTAGCACGTTCAGTTGTGAGATGCAAAGTCATTATGGTTTTTAAGCACACTGGTAGTGTAAGAAGTGAATCTGCCACTAGACTTCAAAACGCAAGACTGTTCAAGCTTAACTTTCAGACTATGGTCACTGGTGCATAAAATTTAGGCCCTAACTGAATAACTTGTTCAGATTTTATTGCACTGTATTCCTACCGTGATGTCGTCATCATCGTCATCGCAGCTGTTAATTTGTAAACTAATTCAAACTGCTAATTTGTTTGATTGTTTAAAGTTATTATAGTGTTGAATACCTTTAGACGACCTCTTCTGTTGCCGTTGTTTTGTGTTTTGTAAGTAGCATATCTGTGTAGGTGGTCTGTTATATGCATTTAGTCCAGTCCAGTGATGTTAACCCTCGGTCATGGTCCGTGACTTTTTGTTCCTGCTGTATGTCCACATTAGCAGACATGTTTGTCTCAGAATACTGCAAGTTTACGTATTATAGAGGTCTGACAACTGCTTGAATCATTGGTCTCAGAGATGTGGCTTGCGACTGAAAGAAATTTGACACTTTGTAAATTGCTGATACTGGGACAGTTGTCTTATTATATTTTTTGCAACAATAAAATCACTGTAATCTTAAGCGAGTTAAGCTTGGCCTATCTGGCCTTGGTAGTAGAATGTTCTGACCTTCACGTTAGCCGTGCTGAGTAAATCATTTGTCTTAAGGTGTACAGTGCATTTCCCTGTTAAGTGTTAACATCTCTGGAATTTACATTTATATTTCGGTCACGTATTAAAATCGTGCTTAAGCACTGTCGTGTGGATGCTCATACAGCTGGGGGTCTGGTTCAAATCCGTGGGGTCAGGAACACGACAACCAGTTCATGAGGCCGACACACTACGACGGAATGCTGGAGGTTGTTGGCGTCACCGGCGTCATGCACATGGGTCAAATATCGAGTGGAATACGCAGTGCCATACGTGTTGCGCAGGGCGGTCATGTAAGTCTTCCGTCATCCGTATACTCCAACAGAATTGTGGCAGTACAGTTCCACGATACGATACGATACGGTAGATTAACATGCGCTCAAAAGCTGACAAGATGGCCAGCTTAATCTAACGCACGGCCCAGAAACGAAAAAAATAAGGAACGAAAAAATACACCAGTACTGTGCTAGATTTGATAAATGTTTGCCGGGGGTCGAAGGTAATAGGATCAAGTGGCAAAGCCCCAGTAGTTGGATGTGTACAGCACTATTTTGTGAGTTGTCCATAATTAGCAGTTATTATAAAAACAAAAACTGGCTTCAGTTTCTCTTTATTGTAAAAGCCGCCGTTCTAAAACAGCAAATATCAAAATTTTATCCGCAAATTCAACGCACAGAAGCTAGCGATCACATTTAT
>Ga0209780_1000326_pt1 | contig 24269 bp, 21 predicted proteins | sample WorMetexBAHAMAS2_FD_187384 | JGI IMG/M metagenome (GOLD analysis project Ga0209780, IMG submission 187384) | Marine gutless worms symbiont microbial communities from Max Planck institute for Marine Microbiology, Germany - Inanidrilus exumae... | ecosystem: Host-associated > Annelida > Digestive...
TATATATAATATATGCAGACAATTCTGTAAAGAAATGTTAAGTTATTTTTGAGAAATTGCATTTTTCTTATTAAGTTGATCTTAAGTTTTACGTAAGTTCATCCTAAGTTTCTTGAGATTTTCCTAAATCACACTTTATCCTAAGTTTTTCCGAAGTTTATCCTAAGATATTTTGTACATTGGGCCCCTGTAGCCCACAGCAACGAAATACAGTAACTGTATCAGTTTGTTAGTCACAAAATTGTGTGTTCAAATGAACACATGTAGGTCTATCTATACACAATTCATCACTAATAAACAAAGCTTTACACTGCAGACAACAATCACAAAGGAAACGAAAACTTTACAGTATAAAAACAATAAAATGCAGTAAATAACTACACAGCTGTATTGTGTGGAATGCCCACAATACAGTATTCGGCTCAAAGTGCTTAGCTATCTGTGCACAAGCTGTTTACTTCGTGCATTCACGCCCAAAATCTGCCAGGGCCAACCCCCAACAATGTACTCAAGAGTGCTCCAGATTTCATCCAAATTGATTCACTTTCGGTGGAGTTATAGCCGGGCGCGTGAACACCGCCAAAACGTGCCGTAAAGTGAATCCAATATTTGGCGGAAGCCTGGCTTCGAGCTGAATAATCACAAATTTTTGGTAACAAAACAAGACTACATACAGACACTTGATTTTCGATCCAGTGGCGGCGCAAAGCCGTCAAGACAGACCGGTCATGGCAGGTAGTTATGAGTGCCAGGCAGGTCAGTGTAGTGGTCATTCAGTGTATGCTTTTAGCAAAAATTATACAAATTTCAGCCAGGGTGACAGCCAGAGCATAGATTTTCAAGAAGCTCATTTGACCTGGCACGCCGCCCTGGTGTTGCGCCGCCACCGTTTTGATCATAACTCAGCAAACACAGACCAATTTTCAAAATTCTTTCACAGACAGATTATCAAGGAATTTTGTACATAAACAAAATGAGATTTTCCAACTTATCTTGAATGTTTTTCGGCATTATCTCGTGAAACTTCGAAATGTCAATCGTGCCAATTTCAGTAGACATAGATACACTCCTGATGACCAAAAGGACTGGAAAAGAATGCAGCAATAATCAGAACAGGATCCGTGATGTCATAACCGAAGTATTGACTGTGATTGGTTGGTTGGTTAGAGTTTAACGATGCTTTGAACACAACTAGGTCATATCGCGCCTTTAAGGTAGGATAATTGAAAAAAAACAAAATATAACAATAACAGTAGTTTCAGATTAAATAAGTAAATTGAAATTAGGTAAATTATTTAATTGACAAAGTATAATTTGTGTAAGATTTGACTGCAGTGTTGCATGGGCTGCAGCAGACCGTCATTCATGAATCTATCAGTGAATGGTGCAAGCGTCTGTACTGATGATGGATGTTTTGAGCACCTCATTTCACTTACAGCATACTTGTCAGGTAGATGGACTGTAATAGGTAACAATCACTTCTTGACAATGAAGTCATCTGCTGCACAAACTTCCTGCCAACATTGAACATCGTTGCATCATCTGCATTCTGTACTACACATATTGCACAAAAATTAAGAATATCACAAAATTTAAGAAAATCACGTAATAATTTTCAGCTTCATTTAAAACGGATTAATTTTGATGGTGTAATGAAAAGCTTGGCAGTTGTTTTAAACTTGACCAAGGTACAGTAGCCATGCAGCTGAGGTGAGGTGGAAGTCTCTAACACAGCAGTAGTAGGCTATGCACGTACTACGAACACTATCACGGTGCTTTGGTGCTCTGCAACAACTGTTTCAGATCTGCCGATCTGCTCCGACGGCCACTCTACAGATGCTGGTTGTCAGGCTGGTACTGTCTTGGCTTGACTTTGGCAACAGCGTACTAGTTGGCATCCCAGCCTGTCTTCTGCGTCGTCTGCAATCGGCGATGAATGCTGGAGCACGGCTGATCTTTCAACTAAGGCGCTCTGACCACATCACTGATGAGCCTCTAGTCAGTCTACATTAGCTACTAGTGCCAGAGCGCATCCAATACAAGATCGCCGTACTGACATACAAGGTTCTGCATGGCACGGCGCCACGGTACCTCGGACCACTCCACTCGACCGAGTAGCAGATCTGCACGGTCGGCGGGCACTCCGCTCTGCCAGCTCCAGTCGCCTGGTGGTGCCGACGTTCCGACTGTCTACAGTCGGCAGTCGGGCATTCTAAGTTTCTGGACCTCGGATCTGGAATGAGCTGCCCGAAGAAGTTGTTTCGGCGCCGACATGCTGAAGTTTCCGGCGCCGACTTAAACCCTTCCTCTTTCAGCAGTCATATCCTGATATTGTCATCTAACTGTACGTATGACACTATAGTGGTCCTTGTAGTGATGTTTATCATTTAGGCCACTCTAAAAATCACTGAACTGAACTGAACAGATATATAGACAGTTTCCCTGAGAATCTGTCAGTGAAAGAATTTTGAAAATTGGTCTACATATGCCGGAGTTGTGACCAAAGGTCGAGTGTGATTTAAGACACAGTGTGTGTTGTGTCTCAGTATACGTGGATTTTAACATGTACACATGCAATAGCACATTAGACCGTGTAAAATAAATTAGACAGAAACTCTACTAATCGTGAACTATGAACAACGTATGTGAACAACGCAACAAATATAACGGCTGTCATACATCAAACATATTGCCTTTCAATATATTTTCAAATACGTTTGTACTTCATCCGGCGCAAAGACCAAGCAAACTGAGACAATGCTGGTCACACATAATAATCATTTCCACAGATGAGTATTTCCTTGAAAAATGCTGTCGGCCGTATGTCGAGCTGAGTAAATATGGTGGTTAGTTGTCTCTTGCAGACATCAAACAAACAGAAACTACCTTTCGCAGTAGCAGACAGTTCAAATAATGCGCACGAAAATTAATCAACAGCAGAAAAAAGACTAGAGATCTGTTGCTTTGATTACTTGTCGAGTGAGGAGAAGCTGCTAACAAGCAGAAAATCTACAATCCACAAATGCAACAGTGGAAATGCAACATGCTGTAGGCCCACTGCGCTTAAGTGTAAACAGCTCATTATCAGCTCACTATGCAAGGCGTTTTCGAGTCCTCTGAAAGACATCATGCGTTTTCAAATGGATGCACCTTGAATTTTTACAACTGAATTTTAAACACTTTCAAAGATTGCCGCATTTTCAAGGATTTCTCAAGCACATCATGAACCCCGAATCCTACCCCTTGAAGTCTACGGTCCTTGTATGCTCATGCCTTCAGCACTAGCTGTCTGCCTCGGGTTTCTGCTTCAGAGGTAAAATCCGAGCTGCATTATCGCTCATAGTTATTGCACGTGACATCAAAGTGTGCAGCTTTTCGTGCAGAGTGAAACAATTCGCTGACAAGACGCAGCAATATGAACTGGCAAACATTTAAACACTGCATGTATAAAAAGAAAACAACTGCCAGTAATATAAACAATTTGCACATCATAACAAATTCATGCACCACTGCAGACAGTACGTTTGAACCTACTTACTACCCATGATCAAACTATGAAAATATGTGCTCGAAGTGGAAGCAACAATTCTTCAGCAATTCATCACACAAATCCAGAAAAAGTCTCGAAATCAAAGAAAAATTTGGATAATTCTAGCACTCAATGACTTAATTTACACGAAGCTTTAACAATTGGAATGCTGAATCACAGATAAACAAGTAACAACGTGAGAACACGCACAGTCTTTGGCATCGACGCAATCACCTCATATAACACGCGCACAACACAGAACCAAACAACAGACGGCTGTCAAAATCAGCACTGGAAATCTCGCGACAACTTCCATCAGCAGCAACATCTAACGCCGTACGTATCGGAGCTCAGACATCAATGTCTCTTTCGGTTCCCTCATCCGTAACAGCTATTGATGGTCCGCAAACGGACAGCTGTTGACGATGTGTTGGCAACGAAGCCGTCTTGCGGACTTGGTTCTTCCGACTATTGTCGCTGCTAGTTGCCGGATGAACGGAAAACGAAAATCCGGCTTTGCGTACAGATAGACGCAGATTACCATGTGGCTGACCAACGCTATCAAATGACATCAGATTACTCAGGTGTGCAGCGTAGCCATCTACTAACGCCTGAAACCAACAAAAAAACATCACTAGTTAAAAAGTATTTGATGAAAAATGACTTTAACGCCAGCAAAAACGTCACTAGTTAAAAAGTACTTCACGGAAAATGCAGTAGTTAGGTGAGGTAAGAAAATAAAGTACCGTTTGGCTACACACTGTCTTAGCAACATTTCCGCCAAAAAATTATCAAAATCGTTCAATGTTCGTCGAAGTCATAGCAAGATTAGGCCTACAACGTAAGCTGAAAATAAGCCGAAGATAAGGTGCCAATTTTTTGTTAAGCCACTGCCAGCGAAAAATTAGCTGCTAAGCCATAAATAAGCCAAAACTCCTGCTAAACTGGCAGAAGTTTATAGGCTAAGTCAGCTTATAGGTCTAAAAACATGCACTGGGAATCACAACGAGTCACTTTTGGGCCTTTAAGCGCCTAGTCAAACCTAGTGAAACTCCAGAAAACTAGGTTACTTACTTACAAAAACTGAAGGTGGTAGTAGTAGTAGTAGTGGTAATAGTAGCTGCAGTAGTAGTATCAAGTTCAGGTCAACATTGATAATATTTGGATTAATTTGCTTATGATCAGAATCCACGACGTCGCCTTAGACTGGCGCCAATCCTTCGTTACTGAGCGCAGTCAGCAGATCGCTGTCAGATCCGAGAAATCAGCCGTGTTTGCCAGTGTGTCTGGCGTACCTCAAGGCTCTGTCTAGGACCGATGCTTTTGGGTATGTACATGTCTCCAGTTGTCGATGTAATCTCTCAGCACAACGTTCATTACCATCAACATGCAGATGACTAACCATTCAACTGACTTTGGCAACTTGTCAAGCATAGAAAGTCGTGCAAGCGACCTGTCATGATGGTTCATTGAGAACACGCTTCTCCTGAACCCAACTAAAACCGAAGCTGTGATATTCAGTACAAGCCAGACGATGTCACAAGTCAACAAGTCGCAAGGCGTCCATGTCGCAGGAGCTCACGTGCAGTTCGCTGACGACATCAAACTACTCGGAGTGATGCTCGACTCAACACTTTACTTCAACAAGCACGTCGTCGAAATCACTTGTCACTGTCACCACCACATTTGTGCACTGCGTAACATACGTCCACTCTGGAAATATGATGCAGCCAAGGCCATGGCGGTTTCTATTGTTGGCAGTAGACTTGCTTATATTGTAACAGTATTCCATACGGCATGTCGCAGGCTAACACTGATAGGCTACAGCATGTTCAAAAAATGTCCTAACACGAGTCGTTGCAAAGGCACCGTGGACTATTAGCTCTGCAAACATTCGTCACGATTTACATTGGTTGGCGGTTAATCACTGCATCGTCTACGAACTCTGCTTTATCACCTGGAAAACACTTCATACAACCCGACCTCCCTACCTTTCTAAACTGATCGCCCAGTACCTTCCATCCAGGTCCTTACGTTCGTCTATCACGAATCTTCTGGCCAGACCATATGGCATCAGAAGCAACTTTTCATTATGGGCCTTTTCCGTTTCTGCATCATCTACCTGGAACTCTCTGCCTGAACACATTCGCCGTATCGACAAATTATCAACCTTCAAATGCCAACTAAAATCTCGTCTATTCCAGTCTGCTTGTTCCGTCTAGTTACCCAACCCAGTGCCAGTGCCTCAAATTCATTTTAAATTTCTGGCGCTTTATAAATATATGTATGTATGTATGTATTAAGTGTAAGGCTCTTCGATTAACTGATTAGTTTTAAAAACAGCAAGATCCGAAAACAAGATGTATACAGCATTCAGAAATGACAAAACAGACAACATCGTGGTTGATAACATACGACAGCGTCCTTTCGATGTTTCTTAGCAACTTTTCCAATAATGTAGATCTGATCAGGCTGCAATCCAATAGCTTGGTAGACTGCAATGTCTTTGCTTGAACCATACGCCGCATGAATATTCAGCTGTGCCTGTAACACAACATTTGCTGCCTGCTTGCTAACTTCCATCAAGATTATGTATCAGCTGCCATCCTTTCTTGCTATGAACTGCGGTATCTAACCGTTCCATCACAAGCAAAATGCACTGCACAGGGTCTCGCAGACAAATAAATATAACTATTGCTATATTGTTATTGTTATATAAATATAACTATTGTTTGTTGGACAACAGTAACCCCTCTTGCAAATTCTGGTAATATTTCAACTGTACTTTAGAATTTTCAAACAAAACTTTACATGCATATTTCGACATCATGTCAACAGATTTGCTGAGTTTCGTCTGGCTATCATAGTGTTTGACAAAATAATCTGATTTAAAAGGTAACAACCTCACAATTTAATGTACCTACAGAGGTCATACAGATGGACTGACAAATAACGAAATAAAACCGCAAAACATAAGAGTCAAAAATCCATAATAATAGGCCAGTATCTAATGGGATATAATATTCTAAGCACTGAAACTACTACTTAATGCACAAAAGTTTCACTAATTATGACACAGTACTTCTATAGCTTTATGGCTTCGGACAAGTAATTCATTAATAATCTTACAAATGTGAAATCGAAAATGTCTGTCTGTCTGGTCTATGTTCCTCATGTATGCCACAGTTTTGAGCGGATCTGCACGAAATTTGGCACATGGCATCCTTATACCCTACAGATGGTCACGGGGGTTAGCGAGCGCCGCTTGAGCCTGCACGCTCGCGCTCCGCGCTGCTGCAAATGAGTGGCGAGTTCCGTTGGGCAATTTGGAACTATCAAGCCCAGCGCTATAGGTGCGTGAGCGCTGTTGGGAAATTCGGAAATAGCGGCCAGCAACCATAATGTCTCGAGCTCCGTAGGTGCAAGGTGTGACTGAGCGCCGTAGGCGTGAGCGTCGTAGGCGTGACGGTGGAGCGCTAGTAATCATATATAGTATTTATTCATATTTATAAGATTTTTCTTCTGAGATACTTGGTTTTCGATTTTTATTTTTTCCATTATTTTTCGTTTCTGGGCCGTGCGCTAGATTAAGCTGGCCATCTCGTCAGCTTTTGAGCGCACGTAAATCTACTGTATCGTATCGTATCGTATCGTATAGTAATTTTTAACTGGGAAAGAAAATATTCATCACGATTTGATTAACCAATTACTGATGTGGCAACAAAAACAGCAGACATCAAAACAGGTTCATAAGGTGGCGTGCTTATTTTTAGCCACTAGCAAATGAAGTACGCTGCGTTATGTTTTTGGTGATCAACCAATTGCAGAGAAGCTCATCCATTGCAGGAGTACCGCATGATGTGCTGCCAGTACACAAACGTACAAAAAATCCCTTTTGACCTTGAAGGTCAATCAAAGTTGTCAGATTTGCCGCTATTCAATAGTAAAGTATACGTCGATTTGTATAGCGCATTTTTACGCAAAGCGCCTCATTTTACCGTCCCATGGAGGCTAGAAGGCTGACTTGACCTGAAATAAGCCACATTCCTACTTTATCAGCTATTTTCCAACACTCCCTTACTCTTCCATCAAAAGACAACAATTTGATCAGGAAGAATTTTCTGCACATGATGCTGTTTAGGGATATATACTAGGTGTTTGTATTGTGTTACTGCATTTCATTTCACCATTTTATGCATTTTTTGAGAACTTACCATCCCATGTTACATTGTATTTGTAAACACGTTGATGTTATGGTTTGCATAAATAAAGAAACTACTTACTTACTTACTTATTTAAAGAGGGCATGCGACCCTGAACACATTACCTTCAGCGTATTCTATCACACATGCACTAGCACTCCTCATTGTCAATTTTGAAGTAACTAGTTTCACGCATTCCAAAGATATGACTAGGGGCCCAAAATTTAACATATTTTTTTACGTGACCATGACCACGTCCCTTTCAGGAGTGGTTTGTCATCCGCGGGGTAGGACTTGCTACGATCTACCTATGTACCAAAATTGAAGTCTCTATCTCCAACGCTTATAAAGACAGGAAAGGCAATGCAAAATGTACAGAATGGGATGGTTTTGGGAGCGTAGGGGTCAACATAAAGTCAACAGCAACATTTGACACAGCGCATATAAATTCCTATTAGCCTTCCATAGCAACCATGTCCCTATCATGCACCGTTTCTGAGATATAGACAGATACTTGTCGAAAATTGCAGATTTTCACCTACCTAGCTCCTGTATTGGACACCCTTGGGGTGAACCACTGGAATTTTGCCGAGATCTTTGGCACCAGAAAACTACAGTAGTCCCCTGCGTATCGATTGGCGTTGTTTATGTGATCGTAATTTTAGCCGTTATGGTAAACTCTGACTTGTGACAGACAGACAGACAAACACGGCCAGCACATACCACGCTAGCTTAGCACTGCGCAGTAAAAACCAATCATGTCATGCCTTCATAAAATACCTAAAATTATTAAATGGCTAAAATAACTTTTTGCTGCAAACCATGCTGGAACCGGGAAGTCATTCATGCTATCGAATTCAATGGCTACTGCTGCTCTGGAATAGTAACAATTTCTTGAGCAATTCCTTCAAAAACTGGGCAAAAGCAGTGTGACTGCATATAACTGGTGATAAGGTACAAACACTTTGTGTATTTCCTCTTCATGAAACCTCGTCAAATCAACATTATATGAAACACTATGTATCACTAAGCTAGAAGTGTAATGATGTGACTGTTATGTACTTCATGAACAAGCTGTCGAAGATAGTTAGTTTTCTGTCGCAATGGCTCGGCTGACAGACCGTCCATAAATGCGACCATGCCATGTGGGAAGTTATGTTGGGCAAGCCAGCTGACAACCATTCGCTGCTGCATGTCTGGCCGAGCTGTCACGTACAGTATCAGATAACCAACGTCGTGCCAGTGCCTGTCGGAAAACAAAGAATCAATGCTCAGTAAATTCAGTTACTTACTGCTTGAAAATAAAGCTTATGCAGACAGGTTATTATTACATTCATAGTGCTGGTCAGAAAGGTAAACAATTGTCCATTTTGTTTCTACCGGATTTTTCCTGGTGACTAAAGATATTCAATTCCGCAAAAGGCCGCATCGCCATCTTTTCATCCCTCACGGCAGCGTATGGATTTAATGGATTCGTCTGATCTTGATGTCCATTTAATACAATGGTTTCTTCGATACATGAGTCAGCCTCCAAAACAGCATCTCGACTGGTTCAGCTGTTTTTGAACGGCCCACTCGTGTGCCCCACATACAGACAGACAGACAAGCACACAGAAACCACGCTACGTGTGACATATGTCACAAAAACGTTAAAGGTACTCCCCCAACAACCATACGGCCGGTGCTGATCTCTGGTTTACTAGGCAGACAACCCAGCAGTAGGCTGCTATTACTTTCTGCCTGGCCTGCTGTTACCTACCCAGCTTCAGAACATAATTATCTTTGGCTTGTACAAATTTATACTGCTTGGTTAACACAGGTACATGTGTGTGAAAAACTTGTCCAGGGATGTTGGCGATTAATTGACTGAGTTAAGGTTTTACGTCCCACCCAACACAAAATATGTCATTTCGGAGACGTTCTTCCCAGCCAATCTCTTGGCTTAGTACTGAAAAACTGCAACAAACACAACAAAAGCAAAAGCAAACATGCATCCGTAACGAAATACTACAACATTCAATGAACCCAAAATAACTAAAGCCGGGTTTGGTCGCCTGCTACGACCTCCAGCCTGGAAACGAAACAAGCCGACAAGCATCAGAGCTCAGACGCTGTCTATTCTCGAGGTGAGGAGAAGTACACACACATCTAATGAAACAGCTCCAACAAACATAAGACACCCACCTCACGACGTCGACGGCTCCCGGCCTTACTTTGGGATCTTTGCCCATGATGGAGACACTCGCTGTAAACGAGCCGTCAATACTAAACACCGCCGCATCAGTGTTGGCAGGTAAAACCGACAGGTAGAAGTCGCAGCAGGTATGATCACCTCTAAAAACATACCAACATCAACGAGCGTTTTCGTCATCATAGCTCGCTTCGTTTACCGTTCAGCAGTGACCGGCATTTTATCGCACCAGAATGGCATTATCTGCCATGTCAAAGCATCATTTGTTAGTATTACTAATGTGCACAAAAAACAGAAAAAATCCGCGCCAGATCGACATCTCTCTTGGACGTCTTCCTGATCGCACTTGGAAACGTCCTCCAGGTCGCACAAGAAGCAACTGGCTGGATCAGACTCACTCTGACGACAACCTCCCATCTGCTGATCTACGGAAATATACTATCCGTCGCCGTCATTCTGGGGCGATGCAACGGTCCAAGCCGACTATGCGATGACGACAACACAAAAGACCGTTTCACAACCATTCTACATACACGTATGTTAGCTACTAACACGCTGACATTTCTGTAGTGTAATCCACTCCACTCAACCGATAAGCAGTCACCAACTCAACTCTGCTTGTGAGTTTGACATTGAGTTTCTTATGTATCGTTGGGTTAGTAAGTTCAAATGAAAAAAAATTAAAATGAAACAGTATGAACTACTTGCCAAGGTCACTATATGAACGTGAGATAGCTCGCTGAGTCCAAATGGTAGTTAGTTAGTTAGTTGGAGTTTAACGTCCCCTTTCAGTACAAATATGGCTACAGTATAGACGAAAGGTCAGGGGTGGAAAGCTATCCGTACAGAGTGAAGGAAGGCCAGCGATATATTAACCTCAACCCTGGCCGCCTTTTTGTACAGCAGCCACCCAAAAAGGGAAAAGAATTGACAGAAAATGGAAACCTTTCAATCGCGAGTTAAATGACATAAGAATCACACTGTCGAGGTAATAATAATTTCTCATGAAACCAACCTCACCTGACAACCATCTTCACCGGATACATTCCTTCCGACAAACGTCGGTTGTCTGGGACGTGATAACTCACACGACCAGTCGCATCAGTGACCTCCGTATCAAAGAACGTCCACTGTCCTACCGACGGGTTTGTCATGATATGAATATCCACCTATCAACATGCAAACAGACTTCACTACCTTACAACCAAATTACAGGAAAACTTCGCCATCGTAAACATCAGCGATATTGATTGACAGAGTTAAGGTTCTACGTCCCACCCGACAAAATTAGGTCATTTTGGAGACGTTCTTCCCAACCAATCTCTTGGCATAGTACTGAAAAACTGAAACAAACACAACAAAAGCAAACATGCACCCATGGTTATGTCACTCATGTTACTAGCCAGTAGCCATCTCCTGCCCTCAGTAAACAGACGGTCACTGCCCGGGGTCGGGTAGACAATTCTGTCGACTGTAAACTGTCTGTTTGCCAGTGAAGCTGAACAAACATTTTAAGGTCCCATCTTTGTTATTGTCTTTAAGTTAACCATCGAATGGACTTTGGATATAAGGGACCTTTTACAGCAGTCCCCAGAAGTTCGTTATAGCGAAGTTTTACTGCACCTATACCTAAATTAGCATTAACACTGACCACATTAACATTCTAAAAAGTAGTTACCGTAATTATTCTATTGCTACCCGTCGTTATTATTATTTGTCATCTTTTTCCTCCGCTTCTTCCACCTTCATTTTAATGGTCGTTTTTTTCCAGGTGAACCTGGTTAACCAGTTACCAGCAGTTTCCTACCTTTGCTTGTTCCGACAAAAAATCTTTGGGGACAAGTCAGCTAAGCTGTGAACTTGGCCCTAAATATGTCAGCACGGTTGTGAGTGGTGTCAATTTTGTATTAATGGCTTCAAATTTTGGGAATTTAGCAGCATCTAAGGCAATTTTTATCTATATTTTCACAAACATGCACAGAAACAACTATTTATGAGCTTCCGGTAAAAATTCTGACTCCGGCATTGAATTCTTTGACGCCAATTCCCTTATGCGGAGCAATACTATAGTAATTAGAGGACGTTTTCAGTTATTTTTTAATAGTGTAAGTTGGAGGTCCACCATATTTCTACTTCCGGTCCATCTGACCTACTGACCTAGTTAGAATGGCAGTATGCTAAAGCGCTGAAGGAGACTTTTCCCTTGGCTTTTCATGCTGTTAATATTATTTGCAACTCTCATCAGTAGACACCTATGTGTCTGATTCAAATAAAGATAGATCGATTGATAATTAACCGACAAAACAACACCATGATGAAAAATTCTGACCTTTTCGCCGGACAAAGAGACGACATCAAGTGGGCCATACATGAAACGTCCAACAAGTGTTTGCGGCCGGCCTTCCAGTACAATTACATCGTTAGCTCGGTGGTTCGGAGCGACGTTCTGTATCCAACAATTAATGCACAGCACATTCCAGTGAACACTGAATGGTATTACACGTAATGCTCTCCACCCACCATTTTAACGGCAGCTTTACCATCTCAGTCTGGGTTCACTGGTTCCTCTTGGTTTTCTTCCTTCATTTGTGCCAGTACAGAAGCTCAGGGGATAAGTGGTGACAGTTTATACTAGAGATGCACCGATAAAGCACTGGCCGATCATCGGTGGACCGATAATATGCGCCTAACAATCGGCCGATTACCGATTAATACAAGAAACTTATTTTGCTGTGTTATATATACATAAGTTCTTTTTTTAGGCTCCAATTGTTATCCGAGGACTCTTATTTGCTTGAAGGACTGCAGAGTGCAGACAAAACAAAAACACACGCGAAAGCAAAGCTACAAAATGCACCCACTTTTACCGTAAACGTGTTTGTTTACTTTTCACATTTTTAGCAGACAATCATGAGACAAACGAGTTAAAACTTGTACTGACCAATTGTGTGAATGACAATCGGCCGATACCAACGTACTAATCGGCTGATACAGACTATCGGCAAAACGGCCGATAATCGGCCGATACCGATTATCTGTCGATTATCTGTGCATCTCTAGTTTTTAACAGCCGGGTGCCATTCCTATTACGTGGCCAATAGTGTCAAATTACTGAGTAAACTCCATGCAGTAAACCTATCAAGGATAATCACCCATTAGCGTCAATCTTCCTTCTCTGTCACTCGACACCAAAGAGAAGGGACATTGCTCCCTTCATCCTGGCACCGTTAAATGTGTGCTGTCAAATTTCACTCTACGACAAGTACTTCATGCCTCACTTACAGCTGCCCAGAAGAACGAACTTTAAACTACCTGTTTCCCTTGTTAAGAAAGTAAGTAAGTAAGTAAGTAAGTAAGTAAGCAAGTAAATTAACTGGCATATTATTATTATTGCACAGTACATCCATGTGATGTGACCAACAGACAAAGTAGACAGACAGACACAAGGACCACGCTACATGTGACATCTATCACAATAAGCCGTATCTATGCTACATGCATGTGATGCAGCCTAACAATGTATCATAACTGAAACTGTAACTGAAATATAAAACAACTCATGTACAGTGCACCTGCACACATGCACCCGGTTAATCGCATACCCCGGATAAAAACATAAAGCTTGGCTGAATGGCTCCTATGCAATTAAGCGGGCTGCACAGTACTTCTCTCACACCTTCAGTTTTATGGTAGTTCGACGTTTCAGCCACTTTTCACGCGGCTGTGACGGCCGGAATGCGGACACTGCGCCTAAAGATCCATCAGGCTCAACTTGTTGCAGCTCCTGACGAAACACCTGTCAAAATAACAGCAACCGTGACACGAACGTTTTGTTTTTACAATAATTGAGTTGTTGAGTTAAGGTTTTACGTCCCACCCGACACAAAACAGGTCATTTTGACAGTGCTGACATTCTGATAACAACGTCAAGCAGTCTGACAAGCTGGCACCCGTGGCTCTCATAATCATAATCATACACATATTTATATAGCGCCATTACGCGGAGGCGTCAGAGGCGCTGGAGAGGAGTCAATCAGGCGGCATAAAAGCAGGTGTTAAAAAGGAATGTCTTTAAATGTTTTTAAAGCTAGATTCGCTGTTACACAACATTACGTCAGCAGGTAAATTGTTCCAAGTGACAGATGCAGCGTATGAAAATGAACGTCTGGCAAACACAGTATTTGTTCTCGGGACAGTCAGCAGTAAACGTCGACATCACGGCAGCTCCAGCCTCACCGGCATTTGTCAAACGGATTTTTTCCGTGTGCAGAATATTGACCAGTAAGTCCTGTAATGCGCCCCGATTCATATGTTGATTCCAGCGCTAAAAAATGTTTGCTTACTTTCTTCCTTACTTATTTACTTAATTCATCACTTTATTCTTTAAGAATAGGCCCATAACATTTCCAAGCTGGAGGTCATAAGAGGCAACCAAACCTGGCTTTAGCTTTTTTGTGTTTATTTTATGTTGTAGTATACTTTGTTATGTTGTTATACTATAACACAAAAGAAAAACAAACACTAAAGCAAGGTTTAGTCGCCTCTTACGACCTCCGGTCTGGACACATAATGGGCCTATTCTTGAGTATGGAAGAAAGCAAGTAAACAATTTACATAGCACCAAAATCAACAAATGAATCACGGCGCATTACAAATGAAGCCCATTCAGGGCCAGCGCATTAGGTTTTGGCAACAAAGTGACACTTCACAGTAGCCGTGGTGACAATTCATACACAGTTTCAAGAGTCGTTTTGTTACGTACCTGTCTCAGAATGAACGCAATGATGTCGGTCGACTCCCAGACACTGGCATGAAGCAAATACGGCAGTGCAGTGGATGGGAAGTTCTGCAGCGCCTCCGGGCTGTAGACGCAGTAGTCCAGTCTCTTGATGCCCCACCAGTGACTGGTCACTGCATACAACGCATACACTCATAACAATACAGGCAACCTCCATTAAACAGTCGTTATCCCGTCTCCAGCAGATCCTGAACTTTCTTGCTTGTACTGTCGTAAAAGCTCCCAAGTCCTGTCATATCACTCCCATCCTACGCTCTGTCCACTGGCTCAGAATACAACCTCCTCTCACTTACCTACAAAGGTCTCACAACTACCCAACCTTCATAACCTCATCTCCACTCAACGTCCTCGCAGTACTCGCTCTTCATCCGTCGTTACTCTTGCTCAGCCACCTTCATCATCCTCTCTAAAAATAACTGATCGCTCCTTCCGTTATGCTTCACCTTGTCTCTGGAATCAACTCCCTTTATCTCTTCGTCAACCTCATTCTGGTACCAGTTCCTCCATTTGAGGGTCAGCCAGTTCGTACTTAGTTTTCAGCGTCCACCTGTTATGGCAAAGAAAACCTTTGATGACTAACTGGACGGGTATTTTATGGGGTCGGATGACCTTCTTTCACTCAATCAACACTGTCAAAGCACTGAAGGAAACACAAAGCACTGACCCTAACCAGTGGCCAGGCCTCATACTTACTTACCATTTCTCATCCACCACCGGACTCCTCATGAAAAGAGCGTTGCTTCCAGCTCTCTGACGCTGGTGTCAAATTCATACTATAAGACAGCCCTCGACATCCCGGCGTCGACGCGGATGCCTTTGCCACCTCATACTTATGCCTGCGGTGACCTTGACCTTTGACTTTTGATTTTCAGAATCCAATCAGGTCATCAGTAGTAGTAGTAATAGTAGCAGCAGTAGCAACAGCAGTAGAAATAATTAATAATATATACCCGGCAAATTCGTCATTCAATCCTAAGCCAAGAGACAGGCAGATAAGTCTAACACAGCAACAGAATCAAAATCTTTGCAAAATCTGATAATATGATAATTACAGTTGCAGGCAATTCATAATTATGTGTAACATTTACAAAAAATAGCCCCGTACGGGACCGAAATTCGACTCTTCGCAACTGACATTTGTGCCAACTTCAAAGTCACATGACACAAAAACTAAGCCGAACATCAAAAATCCGGCCCGATCAAATTTATATATTGTGCCCTGGTTTAAGAATCAGTGGTCAGTTGCTAGCTCCCATTGTAAATGGCAAAGGAGATACTTTTACAAATGGCTGGATTAACAACTTTGAAGGGCTCGATACCTTGACCTTGACCTTGGATCGGGTCATACTGCATACCGTCGTGCATTACTCGTCGACCTCTACCTACACGCCAAATTTCATTGAAATCAAATAAAATTTTTGTGGACAGACGAACGTGACGGACATTTGAGATCAACTTTATTAGGTCGACTCTGTCAAAGAGTTGACCTAACAAAACACAACAGATGTGACGGGCAGTACCGAATGTTGAGACGGCTGAGAAGTCCATACATGATGCATCGCTATGACTGCTCTCACTGCTAAGACGTCGAGGAGTATCGCTGTTCACTCTCAGACTCGTAATCGGAGTCACCGGACTGGTACACGTCTCAGCAAAGAGATCACGGTGACTTTGCACCGCCTCCACTGCAACAGAATCGCACCGAGACGATACTTAACACCCGAACACAGTGACAGCCCCGTCAAAACCGGAGTAGAACAAGTCGTCCGAGAATTCTGACAAAAGGCCACATCGCCATCTTGTCACCCCTCAGAGTGGCGAATGGATTTGTCCAACCTTGACCCAATCCAACAGATGAATCAAACAGCATCTCGATCAGTTCACCCGTTTAGCGGGCTCACCTGTGTGCCGAAGTTGCCGACTTACCACCAACTGCGGCATCGAACGGATCTGTCCGACCTTGACCCTAATCTAAATCACTGAAGGGAACAATGAAACGACGCGGTGAAAATATAATGTCAAAAAATATACATCGTTGAAAGCACTCAAGCAGCTCGTCATTTCTGAGATAAATTTTTGTACCAGTAATTAACTGGCAACTTGCCTGCATACATGGGAGCATTGTCACCATACGGATACTTCTGATATCGCGGTATCTTGACCGGCATAATGTGCTTAAAGCTCGGATGAAGCAGCGGCTCAATGCGCATCGCAGATGGATGAGAAGAATAGAAAATATTGTACAACTGATTGCACGCTGGACGTGACGTCGTCAAGTCTGACAAAGAACACGGCATTCAACAGTTCATTAACTTCACATGGCATTAATGTATGCATCAGCTTCAGCACAGTGGTGCTGCCATATTATGAACAGGACGGTGTGTCGGTTTAAAAGACAGTCACCCATCCCTGTACTAGTACTAACCCAGATTAACATATAGGAACTTCGTTAATCGAGACCAACATACTTAGTGGCGCTACCACCAAGGTACATCAACGATAGGATACAATATGATACGTGTAATGACCAAAAAAAATAATTACATGTGTGACCAAGTGATAAACATGTTTTGCTGAAGCTCCTACCAAAACAGGCCAACAGAAATAAATGCACAAAGTACACAATGGCCGGTAACATGGGCCACTGACTGCTGCCAGTCAAAGGTGCCAAATATTTCACAAGGTAATGTGGTGACATATTTAAGGCGTGGTGGGAACTCTGACGACCACTTTATGACAAATTCACAGCTACGCTCTAGAGTGAAAAAGATTTTTGACAATCAGTTGACATTGGAGAAGTTATGGGCAAAAGTATAGCGGCCCGCCCGTTAACAGTGGCGAATGCGTTTTTTTCTGCGCCAACGTGAACAGTGGTACTCAACTGACCGGAATAATGCTGTTCCGAACACAGCTGTCGATAGGCCAGAACCAGCGCCACCGGACTGCCGAGCATGAAGAATTCACTGACGTCGAACTCAAACTGGTCAACAAGGACATCGGCATCACTCGACTGCTGGCTCGTGTTTCCACCAGCAGCTGCCGAAGCTGAGTGCAACGAGTCCAAGTGAGTGGCTTCCACGAGGGTTGAACCGCTTCCACGACGGTGCATCGGTCTACCGCTGTCAGACGTCCGACATAGAATGTCGAAGCAAAGAAGTGCGCCAACACCATCAGCCACCAAACATACCTGCATGTGTCCACAGTCAGTGACATCACAATCATTTCTGAAATTACGGCTTCATGTCTGAACACAAATGTGTATGTTATTAGGCCACATCGCATGCATTGCATGGATGTGGGCTATTGCTACAGATGTCGCACGTAGCATGGTCTATGAGTGTGTTGGGCACATGGGTCAGCTGTACAAATAATGTCTCAACCATATACGAGCTGGTGTGAGGGGCTGACTCACCTAGATCCAAAGAACCATGTATTAGATGGGGTCGTTTGTTCATTCATTCATTCGTTCCTTGCGGGCAGGGGTCCAGCCTACTCTAGGGGCTAGTGAATATTCCCGGTCAGTTTGATCAAAATTGTTCAAGCCGTTCATGAGATATCATGGTAATAATATCTTACTGAACGAATGGACAAACAAACCAAATGGACAGATGGATGGACAGACGAACAAGGCAGCCTAAAAACATCATGCCTTTGCTGACACTGTTAGAAAAGAAGCAATGAGAAACGTGAGGTTAACAAATGCTGCCATGACGCTAACCTGTCCCGAGAAGCCAAGGCCTTCTTCCGACTTCATAAAGCTACCGTAGATGCTGTTTGCCCGTGAGACAACCTGAGCCAGTGCTTGGCTGTAATGTGGTCCGGCAGCGGCAAACAGTGATACAGCAGTTAGCGGGAAGTTCTCCGATATAACCACCGACTCCAAATTAAACGACTCATTTCTGTGTGGAGTAAGGCTGCAATAAAAACACAGTCGTGCACGTTTAGCCCCCGCCTCACACTAACGAGACTGGAAACCAACCAGAAAGGTACATGAAAACTGACAAAAACTGTAGATGAATGGCTAAATAATTCACAGAATCTGCAACTATTCTACACAGGGAGAGGTGTGGGCAACACAATTAAAAATTACGTTAAAGATTGATTGATTTAAGGTTTTACATCCATACACAGCAAAACAGTTGTTGTTGTTGTTATTGTACAACTTTCTTACAGGAAAAATAAGTAGTTAGTTGGAGTTTAACGTCCGTTTTCAGCACGAATATGGCTATATCACAGACGAAAGGTCAGGGTTGGAGAGCTATCCCTACCTAGTAAAGAAAGCCAAGCGATATATTAAGCTAAACCCTGGCCGCCATTTTGTTCAGCAGCCACCCAAGAAGGAAAGGGATTGAGAGGCTCATTTAAATTATTACGCTAGTGCCTACAACAGAAGCAGACAACTATCACACCACAAGACAAATCTAAATCAAATATGACAAAAACGAGCATGCATCCTAAACTAAAAAATACGTATAACACAAAATCAACACACACACACACAAAGTAAAGCCAGGTTTAGTCGCCTCCTACGACATACGACCTGGAAACGGAGTGGGATTATTCCGGTAGAATGAGAATAGATAAAAAAGCAAGAAAATTAGATGAAGCAAGTAAGAAAAGGAAAAAAAGAAAAGTACAAAATACGAGACAGAGTAAAAGGTGGGGAAGTGGGAAAGTGAAGGGATAAGAGGAGAGGGGAATTGCCCCAGGCCCACACGAGGCAAAAAAATAAGTAACAATATAGTGTCCGACACTGCACTTGTTCGGAGGTTCGAACAAATGTCATGCTGCTTTCACTCTCACACCAGCAGTTATATATAGCTACATCTTCAGCTACGACGACTGTGAACTTAAGAAAATACAAGTTGTAATCAGCTACATGTACCAGACTCATTACTGGCCCGCCTAATGGGCCAGTATTGTTTTGCTCGCGTGCGGCTGTCATCTGTCGTCACTGTCGTCGTCGTCGTCTGTAACGCTGCGGCGGGCAGGCAGGCCGGCTGCTGGGGGCATGGACGGTCGGCTACCACCGGGCTGGGCGCGTGGGCGTTCGGGCGGCCGTCACTGTACGGCTGGCCATTACGGTTACGTCCCGTTACGGTGACACACATATTGTTTTAAACTTAATTTCACCAACAGGAACTGAATCACCCCTACCTGCCCAAGAATGACAAAGCCTCAGCGCATACGTTTGGACAGGAGACAAGTCGAACAGCTATGCTGTCATAAACAGACGGGAAATGTGACCGCATGATGTTATCCAGCGTGGCACTGAATGTCGACAGGTCGGCGTTCTTAGACGGCTGCTGCTCTTGCATACCTGTGTCTAGCACACTACCTGTAAACACACACACACACACACGCACACAGACGACCATGTCGTTATTAGTAACAGCATCCAAGACAACATTCATTCATTCAGTAGTTCATATTCGTTTAATGTAAGAAGTTGTCAAAACGCAACTTTACAATGGAATAAAACATTAAAACAAACAGCGAACAGGAACAATAAACAGTGGGAGCAAAGTAAATGCATAGACTGGAAAATATAAGAGTAAAAAATACTGATTAGTAACTGAGTATAGAAGGCCTCTGGGGTACAGATATATGTATAAGTACAGGTAACGGGGTAGTGGGTAAAACAATAATTATATAACTAGGGGGTAACGAAAAGATACTGGGTGTTAACAGGTGTATTTAAAAGCTAGTCTAGGCATGAAGTTACGGTGGTCCCTGGCATGAGAGGGAAAGATTGTGTGGTCGGGGCCGGAGATTATATAGCAGTTCAACACTCACAGGCCATGATTACTAGCAAGAAACACGTAGTACTATACGACATCATTTGATACTGCAATGGGATGTGTGCAGGAGCACACAAGTGTGTCGATGCTCCTTACTGTCGGGTCAAAATGCACGCTGGCCATGATGAGTATGTCGATTTCAATTACCACATTCCTACTGTTATTATGCAATAATTAGCATATTCTAAACCGTAAACGACAAGAAAACTGGCTTGTTACAAGGCAATTTTTGGCTTTAATATCTAAGGTACAGTCACTGAAATAACAATATGGGCTGCGCAAAAGCGGCAGCCCTATGTTAATGGCAACTAAGCTTGTCAATGTGAAAGGACAAACTCTGTGGGTCAGAATCAACATTCCCCAACTTGTAACCAAAACAGTTTGTCACAGGTGATTACGTCGGCGACCCCTATACCTGTGCCAAATTGGTGCTAATCCGTACACAAAGCTACTGTGCAAATGGATAAAAAGGACAAAAATTATTTATTTATACCCTTTTGGGAACTCATCAAACCCATGACAAACATTTACGTGTGATGGCTGAAACAACGTGAAAGGATTTTGCTGGAGCAAAGTCTACTGCCTGCATGCCTTTGCCGACTGCAATTGGCACATTCAGATTACTGAGAAAATGCTTAGACTTCCCGTCAATGTTCTTACCTACACCATCTCTTTAAAGTCTGTACCTTAAATTACTAACACCTGCATTTCTATTATTCATTAATTTATTATGACCCACAAAGATGTTCTACCTCCGTGCAGCAGAAGAAAAAGAACTGACGCACGACACGGCACCGCAGTCGGCACAGCTGAAGTTTTTGAGAGAGACGAATTATCAACACTTATGCTCTGAATCTGACGAAATCTAGTCATGCGCTGATCGAGTGATGAGCCAAGACAGTCAACTGCAAATCAGCAGATAGCAATATTATCCATACTAATTATATTCATACTTCGGTAGCATTAAAAGTTCATAACTTAAGATGTGCTGGCAGTTGTTTTTGTATTCGTCAGACAAAAGCATTTTATGGACTGTACAATGCATAGAACTGCCCTCAAAAATGCTGCTACTAATTATAAAGCCCCCACTTAAGGAGGTTGCACTGATCACTTCAGCAACATTTTTAGTCAATCATAGCGCCAATTTTCGGTTTGCTGTTTACTTATTTACAGTTTTAAACTAGAACGGCGTTCAGTAGAGAGCATACCTCCCCCACCGACCTTGACCTTGACCTTCGAAAATTTTATCACCTCGTACCCAGTGACCAAGAGTACGACTGACAAAGTTTGGTGACAATCGGACTTGAACTGGGGGCCAAAAAGTTGTTCACAAACAATATAAACAATATACCTATATAAGTATCTACCTACATACCGACGCAGGCGTAAACCTAACCTCCCATCACCTTCGGTGGGGGAGATAAGTAAGGCCTGTTTTTTGCCACAAGTCGGCCATGCCTATAATTGCTGAGTTCTTACTGTCTCTCGTGACCGTAAATTTTGACTGATGACCTCGACCTTCAAACATTCCTCAATAATGTCAAGATAAACCGGCACATCAATATGTAGGCCAAAGGTCACTTCGTTCAGATACACATACAGATTAGAATCACTAAAGTGGTGACTAGTCAGCAGTAATTGGCGCCATCTGCCTGTATGTTTACAGTTAATATGCACGGCTGCATAAGCAGCCACCATCTCAGAACAGTGATCCGATGAAAAGAAAATCGTCTTCAATACTTTGTCCCCAAACGATTTCTGCAAATGCACACCGTTAAATAAGATGACAGCTAGATATCTACTGTACACTAGGATGGGCTGGCAGTGTCTAACAGGAGTCACAACTCAGTAGACTCACTCACAGTCAGGTGACTCCAGCTCAATTCCCGCTGACACTTACATCATCCACATAAGACACTGGAGTTATCAGAAATGGCATACAACCAAAAGTTGCAGCAAACATTGTAAAGTAAATATTCAAAGTGTTTGTGTTTGCATGTAATGATGTAGTTAAGCCCTAGTTAAGTTCTATTTTCCCTCTTTGTTATTGTAATTTTGTTTGTATTTTCATTTCCAGCGCCTCTGAAGTTACGACCATATGGCGCTATACAAATGTGTATATTATTATTATTATTATTATTATATATCATGCTACCATATTTTCATGGTAAAATAAATGTTTTCAAACATCAGCATGTCCGACCACAAAAATAGCAGTATAGCAGCTTTTCCGCTAAGAATAAAGGTACATCATATGGGAAATATCTGAGAACGCCATGGCAGTTTGGTATAGTGGTAGCAGCGCTTGGCTTATCAACGAAGTTATTCTACTTCTAGCCCGGTTAGTACTGGGCTGGGTGACCATCTTCGGGCAGGCATACCACCCCGGTATGTAACCAGCCATCCAGGCCAACTCGGCCGACTATCTTCAGCGGGATGGGAAAATGGAGAACCGGCCGAAGTGTGGCGATGCTCTGCGGCTAGGGAGTAAAGGCAGGTATGGTTCCTACTACTTGTGGATAAATATGTGGGAGGCAGGTAAGACTGTGTGATCCTTGTTAACACGTGCCATACCTGAACACTTTAGAGATGAGTAGCTCATGATTAAGTGTTATACAAATCAAGGATTACTTAATTTTATATATTAGGTGACCAAACAGCGATAAAAAATGTCATCTCTTTTTGTTTCCGACAAAACAGCTTTGACGAACTATCAACAAAAAGTCACGCAACATTCAGCAATTTCTAACAAGTTGCAGGAACAGCGATAACTGCCTTACACTAAAAGTGCCTTGTACATAGTACATTAATACTTTAATACTGCCCGCATGTTCTTACTGACGGCAATCAGTCGATTTTGATTAGGTAAACACCCTAGAGTTATCCTCAGTGGTGCAATGGGTAGAGCGCTGGATTTGTGATCAACAGGTCGTGGGTTCAAATCCTACTCCGGGCAAAAGCTGCATAACAACCTTGGGCAAGTTGTTCATACCTATGTGCCTCTGCCACCTAGCAGTATAACTTGGTACCAGCCAAGTGGCGGTGATGCTGTGCAGCTGGAAAGGTAACCGCAGGCCTGGCGGAAAGTATGGTAGCCTACCACTGGGTGAATGACTTATAGTCACCTGCAAGCTGACTGCCTGTACACTGGGATCAGCTCCGGGCCAAAAGCTTGGTAACGAGTATGGGAAGCCTTTAGCTTTTAAAAAATCCTCAGTGGCATTACTACACTGTTTCTGTACCCTACTTTAATACAAGAGAAGAAAACCACATACATGACAGACAAGAGTCAAACGACTGATTACTTTCTCCTTCAAAATGTTCAAGCAAGTCCACTGAACTTGTTCGAATCAGATCCTGGTAGTCGCCGGCTTTTACAGAAATCTCCAATCCATTCACGTCTACAATATACGCATACTGAACTCAACGGCAACTTAAAAAAATAATTAGTTCTGTATGGAGACTGACGGTCGACTTCCGCTAGGGCATACTAGGGCCGTCAGACGTGGTTAGGACCAAAGTTCTGAGGTCACGTGACGGAAAACAAGGAAGAATTTCAAAAATCTGACCGGTTAAATTTTAGACATTGCCCCCTAGTTTAAGAATCCGTGGTCATTTGTCAGCCCCCATTAGAAATGGGGGAGGAGATAGAGTTTGAAAATGGTCCAAAATGGTCGAATTTCCGACTTTCGTGGGCTCCTGACCTTGACCTTGACCTTGGATCCGGGCATGGTCATTACCTTTTTTC
>Ga0209780_1000327_pt1 | contig 24160 bp, 13 predicted proteins | sample WorMetexBAHAMAS2_FD_187384 | JGI IMG/M metagenome (GOLD analysis project Ga0209780, IMG submission 187384) | Marine gutless worms symbiont microbial communities from Max Planck institute for Marine Microbiology, Germany - Inanidrilus exumae... | ecosystem: Host-associated > Annelida > Digestive...
TAGTGACAGTACTGTTCACTGATTGGTAGGCGTGATTGTGATTCTATATGTATTTCTCTATGTCATCGCTTATGTATTTTATTGTGATTGTGATTGTCTATGTATTTCTCTATGTCATCGTCTATGTATTTTATTAGTATTGTAGTAGTATTGTAGTATGAGCGCCCTTGTAATGTTATCATGTTATGGCGCTTTATAAATTATCGTTATAATAATAATAATAATAATAATAATAGCAGTAGTAGTGTACAGTCTGTTCGTGGTCGTGACTGGAGGTCTGGACCTGGTGTATCATGTACCCATAGACAAACATTTCTGCCACGCTCCTGTCTATAGGTCCTTTGGTTCAGTAATGTATGGCTTTTGTGTTCGATTAATGTAACGTGACCGACACCCGTACATTTCGCTGCACGTCCCGTGTGCACGTATGTAATCATATCCGCTTTTATCTCGTCGTTACATCGGCGCTAAAAGCGGCACTGAACGCGTGCGAGAGTCGCATCATCGGCAAAATCTCACGCTGTACGCAGAGTTGAAACGGCTTTTGTCACTTCGGCAGCGTGGTGCGGCCGTCTGTGAAATGGCAATAAAGCAGCAGATCTCGGGACTAGAACATCACAGGAATGGTAAATGGTAAATGAAAACTAGAGTGACGGTGTGTAAAACTGCAGCATAGAGTTTTCCATCCTGTGTAAGCTTACTGCTTCAACATTTCCGGTTTATCTATGTTTATTTTAGTTGACGCATATACGTTAGTTACTGTATTGTATCGTATCACGTCGTAAATTATACGCCTACTACTACTCTCACTACCACCACTACTACTAGGCCCTATTTATTCATTTGTGCATTCGCTTGTCCTGTTGTGTACACGTAGCGGTGCCATTAGTGACAGATAAAACCGTTGATGGTGACATCATGGCGCACTCTAACACGTCATGACGGCTTTTGCGTCAGCTGCAGCGGCTGAGTTGCATCAGACGTCGACGCACCGCGGACTGATGAAATTAATCAGCCAAAACCGTAAACGTCTGAGTGAATATAGAGACGTTAGGTGATGACGAAACGTGGCTATAGCAGTGACAGCAAGCAGCTTCTTACTGGCCCGCCTAAGCATAGTATGTGGCCAGACTAGTAACGGTCGCTGGCGTCTGTCGTTGTCTGTCGTCGTCGTCTGTCGTCTGTCGGCAACGTAACTCACCAGGGGGCAGCACGCGACGGCAGGCCAGTAGTGTTACGTCCCGTTAAGGCGATACCTTGTTTACATGTGCACTGTACTGCTTTATGCCAATAGAATTAGAACTTATATGGACTGCATTCGTCTTGATCAGTGGCGTCTCTTCAGCAGTCAAAAGTGGGGGCTATTTTAGGGCCAACATAAATGCGGGGGCGAAGACTCGAGGTGTATGTAAGTAGCAGTTTTACTGTAGTTAATTTACATGACTTGTAGAGCAACTATCCCCGTATAGTATATGGCACGTTATAGGCCTAGTATGTGAATATGAATAGTGACGCAGGGCAACCTGTGGGCAAGCCCAAATTCTGTGAGAGGCCATGGACCCTCCATGCCCACCGTAGAAACACCACTGGTCTCGAGCCAGTAGTGTTACGTCCCGTTACGGCGATACCTTGTTTACATGTGCACTGTACTGCTTTATGCCAGTAGTAAAATCAGCAAAATCAGTAAAATTAGCGATGAATCACTTTTGGTTACAATTACGGGACTGGCAACGTCATAACAAAGCGTTATAATTGTGACGGTCTGAGAGTTGCCGATTATCATAACTTTATGCAATACAATACAACAAAGAGTTATAATGGCCGATTATTCAAATAAATAACCCAGATCGATAGTGCATTACAATAAGTTATGTTAATAAACGAAATTATACTACAGCAGTGTTTTAAAGATGTGAGATGTAAATGTCAGCGGTAAACTGTTCCATGCAAACGTCCGATCTACAGAGCGAGTCTGTCAACTGCATTGTTTAGCAGTTGGCTGCGTTGCACAGTGGTAGATCGCCGGTCTTTGAGACCGGCGAATTTCTCTGTCGCACGCTCGACCTGTGATGTTCGTCCTTCGTAATCGAAGACGAACATCACAGGTCGTAGCAGACCTGTAGCAGACGGGTGACCACATATGTGGGTATGCCGTCCGCTATAGGTTAGCCAACTAGGCCAACTCAGCCTTTCATCCTTTCGGGGTCGATAAATTGAGTAGTGAGCAACTTTATCGGTTGTTTGCTGGTCATGCCATCTGGTGAGTGTTTACGAGGTTAAGCCGGTGCGGTTATCAACCGCTGTGCGCCATATATGGCAGCAATTTAGCCGAGCTTAACCCTTCTGCATATAGCCTAGTGCCGCCCTGCTTGGCGGATGTTGCTACTGTAGATCGCGCGTTATGTCGTCAATCGAATAAATGAACATTATTATTATTATTATTATTATTATTATTATTGTTGTTGTTGATCGACGAATTACCGGGGATCTGAACGCTGATGCCTGCAGATGACATTGACAGCACTGGCCTCGTTAGAATGGGGCTGTGGAGCTTTTCCCATTTCTTTTAAAAGTAGACTATGTTTTAGTCCCTCACTTTTCGGCAACTTAGTTTTTTTAAAATATTTTTAAGTAAATGCTGTTTCTGTTCCTGTTGCATCTTCTCAAAAGTTCGCTGAAAAGCCGACGACTCGACTATAATATACATTGGTTAAAACACGCAGTAAAAGCGTATAAAAACTAAAAACCGTTCCATGTCATTCAAATACTTAACTACAGCAGTTTCAGCACGCGTATGTGGTTCATATGCCAAGAGTTATTAATCACTTACTTAGCCCTTCACTTCCTAAAACCTAACTATACGCCGTTGATTGAGATTGGTTAGCGCAGAATATAATGCAGTCATTTATGTACGGTGGAGAACGGTGAGAGGCCGTAATAACGATACAACTTTCCGTGATACAAAAACGACTTTTTCAACTTCATCGAGAACATGATGACTGATGAGTCCGCGTTCAACTTCCATTGCGCATGTACGGAATTCTAACCTCCATCTGCCATAGCTCTTTGACCCGACGGTCTGTCTGGGACAACAAAGTTCTGGTGTGGAACTGTGTTCGGCGGCATGACCGTCCGAGTGATGTTGTGTTGGTAGAACGGCGAACATTGGTTACCGGAACGTCACCCAATCCGTCGACGATTTGCCGCCAAATCGTCTCACCACCGCTGAGGCCGCGAGTGACGGCCGTCGTCGGCGGACGACTGCGACGAGACACGGCCAACACAGAACCTACGTCGACGAGCGATCCGCCTCCAGCCAAACAGGTGCGCGTCACAGTCGAATAAGCTTTGTGTATTTATTGGTAGCCGAGTAATGCAACAGATATACTGTACATGAATCAGAGGCGCTGGAGTTTGCCGCTAGGAGGTATTAAAAAGCTGCTGGGAAAAGGTGTGTTTTAAGGTGCTACCGAAGAGTTGAATGTGTCGGAAGAACAGACGGATTCAAGAAGGGACTGCTGCACTGAAAGTGCAAGAACCGAAAATTAGACGACATGCTACCAGCACTAGTCTTAAGTATAGTGATTAGGGCTGAATTTTGGCGATCCCTTGAGAAACAAGAAAAGCAGAATGGATCAAATATTAGTATCAGTGTGCTGTGCTACACTGAATGAACACAAATACATTGAAAATATTGCAAATAGTCATGTCGGGGTTATTTTAAAAGGACGTCGAAAATGCCCCAAAATTCATGTTCTTCTTCTGTTTCATCTTCTTCGTCACACCTTTTTTGTCCAGGCAGTTTCTCAGGAACTACTACAGATACAAGCGTAGTTAATACACCTTATATCCGTTATGGACCGTAGATTTTGGGAGATTGGTGTTGTTGATATTGCATAGAGGGTCACATCTCCCAAAAACAACCCAAAAAGGGACGTGAAAAGGCCAAACTCGCAAAACATTAAAACTGGCATATTATCGACACTACTGCACCGATTCCAACTAAATTTTGCACAGTAACAAAGACCATCAAATATATTTCGTAGGTAGTCCAAGTACACGTAAAACAAATCCAAGATGGCGGACGGTCGCCATCGTAAAAAATCGAAAATCGGCCATATCTCCGCAAACGTTCCACCGATCGGCACGAAATTTGGAACCGAGACGCATATTGGCCTTCCGTAGCAAGATGATAGTTAAAATTTCCAACTTATTGAAATCCAAGATGGCGGACGGCTGCCATCTGAAAATGAAAGCCGTTAACTCGTAATATATTATATGGCATGATGACGACACTGGCACAATGAACTTTACTGTGCCAGTGCCACCCCATACACTACGCTTACTATTTTACGCAATAAAACCGCCAAAAAATTATTTTAGAAACTGGTTTCGGTTTCTCTTCTTTGTAAAACTGCTGCTCTCAAACAGCTTTTATGCGCAAATCCTAAACACAGAGGCTAGTTTTACATTTATGATAGGCCGCTGACTGAAATAAATGTGGTATTTGTTCACATGATTTTATAATTAAAAAATGGCAACCGCCCGTTATATTTCGGGTCCCTATAGCTACGGAATGTCATAAGTATAAACGTTTAGCTTAGGTTTACTGTTACGGTTGTGTTATTTGACTTCAGTGACGTATCGTGATTTAAACGTCGCGACGGATAAAACTGAAAGTGACAACAGTTGCCTTGAATGACAACAGTGATATCCAGTTGTCTGCTTTTCCATGAAATCGAAAGGATAATTTTAATTAGTTTTTAATTAAGCCTATTCACTAAAAATGGAGCTTAAATATTCTGTGGTGGCACTGAATATAAATAAACAAAAATTACATATCGTAAAAGCGACATCAATCGGTTTGCAATCAAAAATTACATATCGTAAAAGCGACATCAATGGGTTTGCAATTGCATGGAATCACCCCAATGCAGGTGGGGTAGGTAAAAATTTCGTTTTACGACTGGTCCAGACGTCTCCGTCTCAGACCCTTGCCGCAGAAAATTTGTATCCATCCCCCACGGTGGTTTACGTCTACGAATGTGCGCTGGCGAAGAACCCGCGGTGTCATGAACATTTGACTCTGATCGAAATCTGGTGATCACAGTTACTGTCCAGTTGACATCAACACGGTTTGTTGTATGGTTGTACACTGTTACAGAAGTCTGCTGATGACACCCACGGCATCCCGTGCTCGCTGTGCGATAGTTGAACGATACGATACTATATATGCAGGTAGCGGAATAAAACGTGGCAGTTGCTGAAAGTTTTCCTCGGGCTAATAAGTGACTTGTTTGCGTTATTCGTACAACGGTAGAACAACATTTCAAGTAATACAGAGCGTCGCGCGGGTCTCTCGGCGATAGCTGAGCCTCATGTTAGGGTTGACTTTATGGCACTCTGGCGCTCAACCCTGATCGCCACTGTGCCAGAAATTACAAACTAAAAATGGTCGGTTAGCCAGCCTGACGTCGGATTGGATTGGATTAATGTAGCACTTTTGGGAACACTGGGCTAAAATGGGTTGATAACTGTTTCTGCTGCTGGACGCAGGTTGTTGGTGTCGACGACGAGGCGAGCAGCAGCAGTCGTCGGCGGCCGACGTCGTCGTTCTGGCAGCGACTGTCGAGGGCGACGCGCCGTTCACCGGCCGCCAGCACCGACAATTCAGTCCAGTCTTCGACGTCGACATCGCGTGCTCCGGGCAACGGCAGCGTCCGGCGGCCTGTACCAGCCAGCGTCACGCTGAACCACTGCAGCTCGACATCGACCTCTTCGCTCGATACCACCGTCATTCACAGTAGCCAGCTTACTTTCACTACCTCCCACTTTTGCCCATTTAGCTCATTGTTCCAAAAATTAATTCATGGATACGACGCCAGGCTGGCTAACCGATCATTTTTAGTTTTGACTTTCTGGCACTCTGGCGCTCAGTCCTGAGCGCCAGAGTGCCAGAAAGTCAAAAGCTAAAATGATCGGTTAGTCAGCCTGGCGTTGAATCCCTTAGTCACTGTCCCCATTTTGGAACTCTGGGCGAAAATGGGTTAATGGTCCGGCTAGTTCTATCTTTCCGCGTGTGTGTGTTTGTGTATGTTCGTACAATAACTTTCGAACGAAAAACCTTTGACATAGATATACGGCATGATGGCTCCATTTAGGTCATGTTCGTAGATCAAGGTCATAGATCAAAGATCACGACTATGGTTAGAGTATATGGGTTAGGATGCACATTACGGTTGGAGTCTCTGCTAGCGGCCTCTAGCGAATGAGATTAAACTATATCACGTGCCATATATTCACGTGCCATATGAGATCAGACAGTGTTACCTGCCACCTGGCACCGGGCCGGCAGAGGTGAGATGCCCGCCTTTACCCCAGCCGAAGCAGGTACTCGATTTAATGACCCCGTAGGGATGCAAGGCTGAATTGATTTGTTACGTGAAAGCGGACCGGGAATTGAACCCGCGACCTGTCAGTCACAAGTTCAACGCCCTACCGCTGAGGCACCACGTAAACAATTTGATCAGTGTCATTACGCAGCCAGGCCACGTAGGAGTTGAACCCATGATATCTTGATCGCATACGTCGCCCAACCCGTTGTGCCACAACGACACCAGGGTGAAAAGGCTGGTGGAAAGAAACTAACCGTAACCGTCGCCTTAATTTTCCGTGAAAAGCTGACGAAATATCGTCTGTGTTCAGCAAAAGATGGAATGGTAGGCTAATTTTAACTGCGCTGATGACACTCAGATGGCGGTATGCGACTGTATCATCACAGAGTCACCGTCGACTGAACAGCGATGTTCTTCGACGTCGGTCGACGACAACGACGAAGGACGTAAGTGCAACCACGACGCCGTGGACGTGGCTCGACAGACGACCGCCCATGGCGCCGTTCGGCGGCCGTCAACCAACCGAGACGCCGGCGACAGCGAGTCGGACCGGAGGAGAGTCCCTTGTCGACCGTCACAGCACACCGCCACTGTGCTCGCTTCTTGTGATACGGTCAGTGGTTAACCCATTTTAGCTCACTGTTCCCAAAATAGATACACCACTAGTTCAGGGATTCGAAGCCAGGCTGGCTAATTGATCATTTTTAGTTTTGACTTTCTGGCACTCTGGTGCTCAACCCCGAGCGCCTGAGTGCCAGAAAGTCAGAAACTAAAAGTGGTCGGTTAGCCAGCCTGGCATCGAATCCCTTAGTCACTGTCCCCATTTTGGAACTCTGGGCAAAATGGGTAGACCTTAAGGTCCGTTCGCATCGCTGCCACTGAACTGAATTGAACTGGCTAGCTTACATGTAGTTCAGTTCATTTGTGTCGCGGCGCGATGAGAACATAGCTTTAAAAGTCTGTCGTTTTAGCCATTGGTTTTTATTCATTCTGGTTGAATGCAGCATTAGACATGATCGTTTGGAATTTGTCGTTTAATCGAAAATCGACAACACGGCTATAACATGCGATCGGTCACTACGACACTGTGTCAACCGTCTACGACGACGACATTTGCGAACCGCGCCTTCCGATGATCGAAGATGAGCATCGGAAGGCGCGGTTCGCAAATGTCGTCGTCGTAGACGGTTGACACAGCGTCATAGTGACCGATCGCATGTTATGGCCATGTTGGAATATTCATCGGTAAGGTTCGCAAATGTCGACTGTCTGGAACTCACTACCGAAAACTGTTCTCAATACTGACTCTGTTGCAGTTTTTAAATCTAGGTTAAAGACATTCCTGTTCTCCCAGACTTTCTCTCTTTCCTCTGCTTACTAACACGCTGCCTAGCTCCAGCGCCTCTGAAGTTACGACTTACGACCTAATGGTGCTATACAAATCTGTCAAAATCCGTTTGTTATTATTATTATTATTATTATTGTCACGGTGGATGACGTTTTGTGGTAGAACACCGCCGTCAGTTCAACGACAGCGACGTCAACTTGTCTAAGGCGGTCGACGACAACAACAACGAAAACGACGACGACGGCGCGCGTCAAAGCGAACGTCGACACCGCCAATCACGTGATCGCCAAATTGTCGTCGTCGACGGGACGTCCTCTCTGACACAACGACGTCACTTGCTCCTTCGTTCGTGCTCAACTCTGTTCCTCGCGGCTACCGTGGCGCTCCAAGTTTCGCCGGCGACGCGTCTTGCTCGCCGGCGGCTTCGCTGCATGCCGCCCGGTACCGCCTTGTACAGTAAACCGGACAGTTTTCAGCTTGTCAGTGGTGGACAGTGCGGACACAACAGTGTCCGGGATATCCTACGAGACGTTTCTCGTAAACACAACAGTCCGCAAGGCGTCCGTAGCGACTAGCGGTCCGCAACAAGTCGATGATGCGACCGCTTGATAGGTCGAAGCGATATTTTCGTCTGATTGCTTGACGCTGGCGTCGCGATCCGTGTTGCTGCTTTATTCCGGGAGACGTCCAGTGTCTGGGCCGTCGAGCGACCGTTCCACGCAGACCGTGCCGCTGGCCAAGTCGAAGGAATGACCGTTAAGGAAACAGATGCCGCTGAACGCGGCCGGTCGAGAGAGAACACGCTGCGGCACTTTCTGCAGGCGTCTGAACTTCCAGTTGTTCGACAATCTACCGTCACCGACCATCAACGATGTCTCATTTCATCCGGCTTTACTCTTGATGTCCGCGCGTGCGTGACTGCAGTGCACATGAACACGCCAAGCAGTCGATTATAACCGATATTTATAACGTCCCACATGACGTCATTTCGGAGGCCGAATCATCTTGTTAAGTAAAACATAATATTTGCCTCGGCGCCTCCGTTAGCTCTGTTTCTATGATTTCTTTCGCTCTGTATCAGAATAACGTATTATCCGTAGCCAAGACAAGATGCAGTCGGAGACGGCAGACATCGTCCCCGGTGTCGCCACCTGGCGAACTCAACGAAACATGCGCACCGTCTGATTCTGCCAATTCGCTCTATTATGTGAAAAGTAACATCATCCACAAAATTGGAAGTACGTAACATATTTCATCGTCGTCAGAAGAGGACCGAGCCACGGTCACAGCATGTACAGAACGTTTGGTGAAATAATAAACTAGACGTGTGGTTTTTTTCAGACATATGAGCAGACTGACAAACAGGCAAACATACAGACACGCTGTTCGCAATACTCCGCCCACTTACCGATGTCGAGGTAAAAAGAGTTTGAACTACGTACGTGTCACATATGCTTTTATTATCACGCTTTTCTTTCGGACTGAGTAAACCGGTTTGCATTATAGTATGTATGCTACACTGCATGTCAAAATGACCCACTTTGTAGTCTTCAGTCACTAGTCTATTGCAATGAAATCTGTCACACGGTATACTGATATCAGCGAACTATTGAACTCACGCATAATTTATTCTACACTGGCTGAGAATACATTACCATCCAGGAAATTATACTGTCGTTCTCTCAGAGATGAGCTGTGTGAGTTAAGGAGGTTTATAAAATGCGTTATTTTTGACGCATAGGCCTAATATTACTAACCAGACGTGATGTGCTGCTGCAATGAAGGCGAACACTTTAATGTTCTAGCAGGACAGCGCACCAAGAAGCAGACCGTTTGACTGCTGCGTCCGCGGTTTATAATGACTGTGGAGTTGCGAGATGAACGGTGTGCAGTAGCCAAGTACATCAGGATACTGTGTGTGTCAGATTTCGTTGCAATAGACTTATAATTTATCTTTATTCACCGAAATTGCAGAAGAAATATAGTAACACAAAAACGATAAAAGTGCAAGAAAAAGAAGCTAATAAATTAACTAAGCAAATCAAGAGTTGCAAACCTTTACCAATAACAACTTAATATTCTGGTATAAACCAGTTAATATCGAACAATAACTGACGTAAAGAAATCCGACGCTATAAAGGCAGCTGAGAAAGCTTATGTAATCGATTGTCGCATAACTCATATTTTATGCTAAAAGTTTTGACTCTAACCGTAATTATAGCACTAGGCGGCCTAAAACCAAATGCCAATTGAATTTCTGTGACAATCTGCATGTCGCTAGTTTTAAAAAGTTTTATAAAGAACCGATTAACTGTCGAAGATATTGAAGACTGCAAAATGAATCACTTGAGACCTGGTGTATATTCGTGTTCATTGCGCTGTGTCAACCAGTGTCCATATACGCGTATTTTACAGTGTACTAAGTTTTTCTAATCGAAGAGACTTTTGACTCGTTTCTTGTGATGTTTCATTCAATGAGCAATACTTAGGCCTACATTGTTAGCATTTAAAGGTACGGCAGACTGGAGTTGTATTGTAATATGCTGTTTTTTTTCATAAGGTTCCCGCAAAGTTACATGAGGCAAGAAAATTGAATAACAAGTTCCTATATCTGTTTTTGAATAATGATATAATCATTACGAACGATTTTACGCCCTTTTACGCCGATTTTGGAAACAAGGAATAATAAGTGAAATTGTGCCGCAATTTTGATGTACATTTAGTGATGCGCAGGTCTGGGGATAATATTACAGCACTACAAGTTTTCCATTTGGCTGGTCTCTGAAAACAAGAAGAAATCCGACCCGTTCTATTTAGAAATGAACAGAACCGTCGCATATGCATCGTGTCCGGAAAAAGTGCCACTATATTTTTGCCGCTAACATTACCAAATGCTGACCGATTTTCAAAATTCTTTCATCGACAGACTTAGCAGTAAATTTGTAATAAAGCAATAATAAAATATCTTATCGCCCTTCAAATGTTTCGCTAAACTATCTTGTGAAATATGTTTGCTCAAAATGGCCATGTTCCAGAGCTGAGTGGAGCAAACTGTCACGCAAAACTCAGCCACTCGAAACAGTTTGTCAGTTTCTGAAAAAATATTTATTCAATGATGTTAGGACAATTCTCTTAACTGATGAAACGATATTTAGGGTGGTCACACTGAAAACTCAAATAATCACCAACTGCAGCAACCAAGAAGAAAGACGTCACGACAAAACGCTTGCGCACACGATCAACGTTCAGACAGTCACCGATGGCATCAGTCGGCGAGTCACAAGTGGTCGACAAAACACCAGTTTGATACTTGTCGATCACGGAGTAAAGGTTATTGAAGGCTGCTATTATAACGTGATGCTGTTATAACAGTTACTGCCCGCCATGCTTTAGATCTCAAGCGAGTTCTTCATCTTTTTGCTCGACAGTTCCCCGGCGTACTTGGCGCTTGAGGCAGTCATCTTTCTTACCAATAACTTCGCCATGCAGATATCGGCTGGTTTTAAAAAATGCTTTCAAGGCAGACTCAGCAGTAAATTTGTAACAAAGTTTTAGTAAAATATCCCACCACTCCTAAATCACGTTGCCACACTACCTTGTGATTTTCGTTAATCGCCGTATACGTTTCAGGTTGTTGCTGTTTTTCTGACATTAATATTTCACAAGGTAGTGTAGCAACGCATTTGAGGGGTGGTGGGACATTTTAGTATTTTACTGCAAATTTACTGCTAAGTCTGTCGGTGCAAGAACTTTGAAAATTGGTCGGTATTTGGCAAAGTTAGAAGAAAAATAGTGGCATCTTTTTTCCGGACACGGTGTAGGTGTACTAGTGCAGAGAGTTAAACAATTCAGATAGGTTTAAAGGCAAACATCCAAAAGGCTGCGTTTTCTGAGTCGATTTATTTACTGAAATTCAATCGCTGCGCGTTGGCTTCCGTTTATTGAACCACCTAACTCCATTGTTGGCAGCTACGACAACGCAGTTTTGTAATTAATCGAATGATACTGTGTCGCGAGTTGACGTGATAGTTACGGCGTCATTTGCAATCAAAAGGTCACGGGTTTAATGATCGGCCGTGGCGCTGTTACGTAACGACCTTGACCTTCACATGCATTTACTGTGGAACTTGTCATCAAGTATATAGCGATAAAGAAATAAGTGTAATCTAAACTTCGTTCAAAAAGGCAAACTATTGAATCTTCGCCTATCCTGTCTTTATATGACAGAACTTTCCGAACGATCTTTGTAACTTCTGGCGGTCTTATAGTTTTACTATCAAGTTGTTGATAATTCGCTCGTTTGTCAGCTCACTTGCGGACTTGCAGTCGCCACTGTATGCTGCACTGTATCTGTCTGTCTGTCTGTCTGTCTGTCGACGACTAAGTCGTTTGTTTTCAATCTGCTCTCAACATTTCCGTCCCAGATGCGTTGTGCTTTGTGATAATAATGTCGAGTGGTTGTGAGTGAGACTAGAGCGAACGTGCGATAGTGTGGTCCGCTTTCAAATAGCTCTCTGTACGTCGCTTGTCTGTGCGCATTATACAGTTCTGCCTGACGAAAACTGTTTGTCGCACGTCAACTTGCCGAGTGTGATATTTCTGTTGACTTTCTGTATGTCCGTCCATCTGTCACACACTGGCGCCCCGTACGGCTCCGGGGCGCTAATGCGCCGTGATTCATGTGTTGATTTCGGTGCTATATAAATTGTTTGTTCTGTGTTTACTTAACTTCCTTCCTCACTTTCTTCCTTGCTTACTTTCTTCTTTCCTTATGCCTTTTTTCTTACTTATTTACTTCCTTACTCGTTTTACTTTCTGATTTATCTACTACTACTTCCAGAATAGATCGTTTTCAGGCCTGAGGTCGTAAGAGGCGACCACACCTGGCTTTATTTTTTGTGTTAACTTTATGTAGTAGTATTTTGTACTACGGATGCATGTTTGCTTTTGTTGTCTTTGTTTTCGTTTTTCAGTACTAAGCCAAGAGATTGGCTGGGAAGAACATCTCCGAAATGACCTATTTTGTATCGGGTGGGAGATAAAAACCTAACTCAATCAAACAAGCAGTCACACACTGGCATTGTGTTATGACTGTCTATAAAATAGCGCGATGTTCAGGCCAGTACCATCCAGCGATATTAGTTTCCTGAAACCAAATATGTGACGGTTATCATTAGGGAATCCATCTTTTCTAGAACATTAAATACGATATAAGGAAAAGTTTTGATTTCGCATAAAGATGCGACTGTATCCGTATAAACTGTACGGGACAGATACAAGTTACTACAGTACAGACCACTAATACTATCGCCATACTGGGTGGTAGCATATCTAATGACCACGAGTGACTCCTAGTCCCAGTTTTACGAACATACAGTGCAATAAGCCACTCTCAGCGGTGGAAGAACGTCTTTCGGACGGCGGCCATGGCCTGACGTGTGCACGTTTATATTGTAATTGATCGTAGCGGCTCCTCCGTCTTGTAGCTTATATTGAAGTGCGATCTGCTTGCAGTAGCTGGGTCTCTTGTTCCTTTCTGTATAACGATGACGCCAGATACAGCAAATTATGCAACCAAACCGTTTTCAGTCGACGCGTTTAATAGATGGCGACAAAATGCTGTGTTTACACGATGCAACCGATTGCGCCGACAATTGCATAGTGTGAACATGCAATAATACTCGATTACAATTGTTTTTAAACTCGATATTAGCACAGCATCCCGTTTTCTTAGTCCCCGTTAACTTTTGTTGATTTGCTCACGTTGTTGTTCGCTCACATTTCGATAGTCTCGAGTTTTCTGTTTGGTTCAAACTTGATACCGGTTTTGGACGGGCTGGCACTGTTGCTAATGCTCAGTAGCATTTATTTCAGTCTGGGCTTAGCTTAAGCTAAGTTTATTAGTCTTACTTTGGATCTTACTATATGATACTTTTTACCGCGCGACGCTATGCTGGCGCGGTATGTGCTGTCGTAATGTGTCCGTCCGTCCATCTGTCTGTCACACGCCGGTATTGTATCAAAACGGCTAAATATAGAATCACGCAAACAACGCCATACGATAGCCTAGGGACTGTAGTTTTTGATGCTAAAAATCTAGGCGAAATTCCTACGGAATCACCAAACGGGATCGCCAAATAGAGGTGGGGTAGATTCAAACGGCGATTTTCGAACAGTAACTCGCTATATCTCAGAAACGTTGTAAGATATTGACATAGTTACTATGAAACGCTAATAGAAACTCGTATTTGCTCGATCGATTGGTGCTATTTCCAATGACCTTGAGTGACCCTAACTACCCGAAACCACCCCATTGTCGACATTTTGTATTACCTTTCATATCCACGTAGTGAGTGGAGTTAGACTTCAAATTAATTTTGGTAGGTAGGTTGACGGTAGCAAGTGCTATCCGACAGATGGCAAACCATCCGTGAAAGGGGCGTGGTTAGGTCACGTGAACCAATTAAATTTTGGTGGGCATCAACCATATCTCTGGAACTGATGATCATCTCAGGCGCTGACAACTTAGTTTGCCGGTATCATAAACTTCTGATGGTCGTCGGACAACTGTTGGTCACTGCACCCACCGTCGAGATCTGTATTCAGCAGCTAGGCCGATATGGAATACTTAGCACGCGCTAAGCAGATGCGTCGCGCTGGTCTGTCATCGGCAGCGGAGAGAGACTTGTTGTCTGTATCGTACTGTGTTGGTTATCCGATGGCCATTTTCTCTACTGCTGAAGCATAAAGTAACTTTACTGTATATTGTTGATAGAGAACATAGTACCTAAGTGTATCTAGCACTTGACTAATGTAATGCTATGTACGAGAGTTGGATGATAGGCAAATTAAATATTCGTTTTATGTCGTAATTTGGTGGTACGCCCTTTGTTGTGACTTGCTTAATTCACGTCCATTAAAATCAATTTAAACAACATAAATTTCAAGTACCGGTACATCGCAGATGTAATCCAATACGTCCTGTTTATCTTAATCGAACCAAGTAGTTTTATGTCGAAGAAATTGAGTTTAATCGAATTTTTATCCAAGTTGCTGAGTTCTGTAGTAAACCCTATCTATTTTATCATTCCATATCGTCCAGTAATCCGTATTCTTGCCACCGCATGTGGTCTGAATTGATTAAATTAAGTCCAGTTGTAGTTACGCTGTATTGCAGGGTCGAGTGCTCTTTGTGGCATTGTTTGATAAGTACGTATGTTATGCTATGTCAGTCGATGTACAGACAGACGGTCGGCCGCTCACATTATTGCCGACTATTCCGTCGAAAATGTTTGGTTGTCTGCCCTACAATTACGCTTGAATACAACATTGATCGGTTTTGTCTCGTCTTTTTCCATGCTCGAAAATAGTTATTGCAGACGTGCATTTGAGTATAAACGTAGAACTGCGACGACGCTGAGACACTGATACCTCCGCAAAGCCTGGAAGACATTCCCGTACCTCTACTTCATTGCAAATTCACAAGGTAAAGGAAGGAGTGGAAGGCAGGGGCGTAGCTGGCTAGGTAAGTCCAGGGGTCCGCACCCTTTTTCTTTCGGGAAGGTGCCAACTCGGAGGTCGAGCAATATCGCACCTCCTAGCAACCACAAAGATGACTTGTGAGATTTTCATAAATCCGATAACATTTTTTCACATAAGCACGACCGGGAGACATCATACTCCTCTGCGACAGTCTAGTCATCAGTTTGGATGGCTGCAACTGCTGTTGAATACAGTTGCAGCTTGATAAAGAAGCCGAAAAAGTGACCAAAGCTCGAACTTTTTGGTATGTTTGCAAAGAAAAGTATGCTAGTTTGGGAGACCTAGACCTGTTTTGATATAATATTGCCCTGGCGAAGGGTAGCCCCTTTCCAAAAAAATCAGCTCGATCTACCCAACTATTGTGGCACAATTTACCATAGAATCCGACAACGTTCGAAAGTTTCAAACGTCCTTTGGTCTTCGAGGTATCGGCGATGACAGAAAAATGGCTAATATTCGTTACTGCTAGTGAACAGAACGTCAGCAACCGCGGCACGCCAGTCCATATAAACAACTTGTGTTGTTGCATTTTGTGTGCAGAGACAGATGCACGCAGAGGAGTACAAGTAGCTCAGCTGTCGCTGCCAAACCCGCGCAACGCGCTGCATTACGGCAAACAACAAAATTTTAAAACAGTCACGTGACCATAACCATGCACTTTTGCGGGTGATTGGGTGATATGTCATCCTATTGCTATAATTGATACAGCCTACCTGTGTACAAAATTTGACGAGTTTAGGTTCAGCCGTTGATCCAGTGATATGATTGGAGCCAAAAAAAATTTTATGGGTCACGTGACTTGACCACGCCCCTATCAAGGACGGTTCGTCGTCCGTAAACTTGTACATTCAACCTGTACAACAAATGTGAAGACTTTGCGATCACCAAATTACGAAGACGCATAAGGCAGCTTAAAATGTAGAAACTGAGGTGGTTTAAGGTGCTTAGGGGTCACCCAAGGTCATCGGTAACGTAACCATTCGATGGAGCGCATACGACTTTCTATTCAAATTTAACAGAAACAATAAGGCTTACTTGTACCGTTTGCAAGATATTACCGCTTATTTTCCACAGGTTAGAGGTCACGTGACAATGACAACGCCCCTTTCAGGGACAATTTGTCGTCCGTAGGCTGGGACTTGCTATGATCAACATGCACACCAAATTTTGTCTCTAGCTTAAGCCGTTACAGAGATATCTTAAGGGACCAAAATTAAAATGGAACAATTTAAAAGGGAACAATTTAAAACGGATCTCGTCACGTGACCACGCTCATTTCAGGGACCGTGGGGACTTAGGGGTAATGCACAGGGTTCATCTATGACTCGATGGAAAGCGCATTGTCGACTTCCTATTACTGATAATTGAACTTTTTTGTTAGCTCTCGCGGCTGCGGCACTATTAAGCTAAATCTGTTGAAATCGGCATTTTCTAAAGGGGTGGGTCACTTTAAGCGCATTTTTTGGTAGATGAGGACGTCGCTTGCAAGCATCTATGGACCGTTAGATAGAGGAATGATGTAGCTACAACTCTGGCGGAGGAAATTTTGCACACAAAGAAACTTTGTAGCAAACTTCTTTCAACAGAAGTTGAATTTTACTGGCAAAACAGCAAAATCGCGTTTTGTACCAGCCTTTGGGGTTTTAGGGGTAACGTACACGGTTCATCTCTGGCTCATTGGAAAGCGCGTGGTCGACTTCCTATTAGTGTGAATTGAACTTTTTCGCCAGCACTCACGGTTGAGGCGCTATGAGCAGATATTGGTCGAAATCGTGGTGTTCAAAAGGGGGAGTGGGTCACTTTAGGGCAATTATCAGGCCGAAAGGGATTCGTCCACCAACGACTGTTGGCGTCAGAAAACTAGAGTCCCTGGGCTATCACGTGGCGTTCTTTGCGTGATCCTATGTTTAGCCGTTTTGACACAATACCGATATACAATACCGGCGTGCGACAGACACACAGACAGACACGACGACGGCTATTACCCGCGCTAGCATAGCGTCGCGCGGATAAAAACGGCGGTTACTACCGTAGTGCTGAAAAGTAAATCTACAATGCTGCCTTGCGAAGCTGCGGTCGTGTTGCGGTCTGGTCGGCACATCAACAGCAGCAGCTGCAGCGTCGGTGCAGAACACCGTGCCCATCGGGCACCTGTCGATTGGCGCACGCGAGTTAAACGGTTCCATGAACGAACGAACTCGCTGCAGGTTAATTGGCTGCCAGCTATAGTGTGTGTGTGTGTGTGTGTGTGTGTGTGTGTGTGTGTGTGTGTGTGTGCATGGCTGCATGGTGTGAGCAGTCGCACTACCGTTATCACTGGCCCGCCTACACAGTGTAGCGGGCCAGACTAGTAACGGTCGGTGGTGTCTGTCGTCGTCTGTCGTCTGTCGTCTGTCGGCGTCATCGTCTGTAACACTCTACAGCTGGCAGGCCAGGCGATGGCGTCATGCCGCTTCCAGTAATTGAAGCGAATAAATACCGGCACAGTCAGTCAGTCAGTCCAGTCTAATTATAGCTCCACGGCTGCATGGCGGGCCAGTCGTGTTACATCCCGTTAAGGCGACATCTTGTTAGTCTAGTAAGTCTACTCATACCAACTATATGTACGGCGAACGTCAGTGTTCACAAAAACGATAGGCCTTCCGTTCGTTTTCTGGCAGCCTTGTTCCTACCAAACATTGACCAATTTAACCGAAAATTTCAGACAATATTGCTGCTCATTCTAACGATCTTAAACTTGCACAAACTTACTTATCATCCGACATATAGAATTAACGTCAATAAAATAGGCTAAATGTAATGAAACGGAGCAGGGCGCGATTTCTCAGCCATAGCTGAGCTTTTTGTTATTTTGACATGGAACTAATGTAGAAAAATAACACTCGATCTACGTCTACAACTGCTAATTGCGAGAACCAAGAAAGTCGAGAAAGTCGACAAAGCAGCAAGCAGGTGAGGTTCAAAGGACAGCAGAGAACACTATCGGCTCGTTTATTAACTTCGTTCATTCGATTGATCTCGTTGCTGACAGACCGTTCATAAACTTCATCCGAGCATTCAGAAACTGAATCGTATTCAGTCCACTGACTGTGTTAGAATTATCGACTTGCGTTATACGTCACGCTATCTAGCTTCTCTGTTGGGTCGTTCGAAAACATGTCTGCTATCGGAGCATAATACTGCTGCAGCGCATGAGCAATATGCGACTAAGCTGTTGATAACGCCGTCGTGTGGGTCGAAACACAGCCTGCGAATCACTCAATCACGGTTAATGTACTTTAACCCATTTGAGCTCAGTGTTCCCAAAATCGCTACACTAATTCAGGGATCCGACGCCTGAGCGCCAGTGCCAGAAAGTCAAAAACTAAAAATAGTCGGCTAGCCAGCCTGGCATCGAATCTCTTAGTCACTGTCTCCATTTCGGAACTCTGGGCAAAAATGGGTTAACGTTTCACTCGCTACTAAGTCGCGCTACTAGGAATATTTCCACCAGATTTCAAGTTTCTACGAATATCCCGTCTTGAGTTATGTGTGAATAAGAAAGACGGACAGCCCCTAGTGGGTAGGCCACATCCCCACATAAGAACCAAGAACCAATGTTCCGATAATTGTACTGCCCCATGATAGTCCGTTGCTGGGGTCTATATAAAGTATTTAGGTTCGCCGTGTCGCGCCTCGTATGTGGAAGAGATACGCCCATCGGCGTAAATCACGGGGACGAGTTCCCGAGAATTTGACGTGGGACGTTAATGCAAATTGTCCTCTCAGATTTTGTCGGGTCGACTGAATATGCGAGACATGGAAATTCGGCACAATATTGTAGGGCTGGAAATTGCGAGGCAAGTTGCTATGGAAAGCCAAACAAACGCTTAGAACGTTGGAAAACGTAACTTTCAAGAATCACAAAACAGAATAGTATAATATTGCCGTAAGAATGTTTTTGTCAATCATGACACAAAAAAGGAAAACTATGTTATAGATCTATCTAAAGGCGAAACAAAAGGTCACGAAGTCAAACAGGTGAAACAATAATTGGCGATCGCCAAACTCACTATGCGACGTGCTCACAAAGTTAACTAACTACAGAAAGCTGAAGTAGGCCTATAGTTGTTAATCAATATAGCTGAATATGTAAGGTCAGCAAACGATCCATTGAGTTGTCGATCGCAAAAATTCACTAGTGAGCGCTTTCGCACAATTACTTGTCTACAGTAGTTCACATAGCCAAATTGTCGACGGTTAAACTACCGATACCGCACGTACAATGTATTACATTGTACGTGCAGTATCACTTTTTTGGCCCACCCTGTACTTATTGACGTGTTTATACAGTCTCGGATTTCCATATTCTCTATTTTCTGCATTTTCATGTCTCGCATTTTAAGCGTCCCCATTTTGTCATGTTTCAAACTTTCAAGCACCAGATTGTTTGAAATGCAATGCAGTAAAAAGCTTAACAACCCCATCACTCTGACAGAGTATTCGCAGCTTCTCAAAAGCACATCTTCAACGTCCACCGAATCACCACTTTAAACGGAAGATTCTATTTTTTCGGCGAGGACACAGTCAAAAATACCGCTCAGAATGCATCAAAACGCCATTTCAAGTGAAAAATTCATTTTTTCCAGGGGAGTGGGCTTAGTCACACCCCACTTCCCACCCATCGTCCCCACCAAACCTTCTGGATCCGCCCTCCGTCAGTCCGTCCCCAGAATTCCAGCGAGATTTACGCCACTGGATACGCGGGACGCTATACGCTATACAGTAGCTCTGTGCAGTGGCAAAGAAACTGCGCCAGTTTCGACGGCGTTGTCGTGATAACCGCTGCTAGTCAATCGCTTCGTGAGAACTAGTCAGCGGACTGACAGAACGAATATACGGACATGCGTTGATCGCCGAACTGAACAATTCACTGTTAACAGTATAATTAATCAATTATACAGTATACGTGAGCGGTCGAGCACGTGTTTCCGACAACGACAATAAATCAACCGTTGATGACGACGACGTCGATAGATGTCGCAGCGTCGAGCTTGACGACATATTCAAGCATCGGTCGACTTTTCACCGTTCTCCTCCTCCTGACTGCTGGTACGCTGTATTATTTACCCCGCGCGGCATGCTTGCCCCCGGGCTATATATTCTGCTTGCGTTACCATTTCTTTTTAAAATAAACATTTGAGCAAAGAGAACTCAGGATCTACTGGACCGATTTTCACCAAATGTTTACGGTATGGTAGATGTTTGATCGTAGATTGCCGATTTGACCCCCTTTGCCGATGGCTCAAGGGCAATGCCATGGTTACCAATTTTAGGATCAAAATTGGCAAAATCGGACTATTCATCTTGGCATTCCGAAACGTTTGCAATATCGCCAATTCGCCATTCTGATATAAAAAATCATGTGCGATGATCTGGCTACATTGTTTGCAAATTTGGTAAACTTCGGTAATGTAACTCTGAATTTTACTAAAGTAAAAGATGTACACCCCGTCATTTCTTTCTTTAAAATAAACGTTTCAGACAAATTATATCCGGATCCACTGGACTGATTTTCACCAAATTTTCGTCATTTGATCGCAGAGTAAAAATGTGGTTTTCTATTATTTTCGATCGCTTAAGGGTGCGTTGCCATGCAACAATTTTCAAAGAACAAAATCGTCGAAATCGGCCTCACTTTTATTCGTCGCCCTGTCATTCGCCATTCTGATTTTAATAAGTTCTCCTCTATGATCTGGCCACATTATTTGTAAATTTAGTGAACTTTGAACCAGTCACTCCAGAGTTTGGAGAGAATGGCGAACAAGTTCGATGTTGTTTTTTCTTTTTTTTTCTGTTTACCGGCAGCATGAGCGAAGCGATTTTACGGTATCATTGCACCGATCGGACGAAAAAAATGGTTTTATTGCACTTTTAATGTATAACATTGCAAGTGGACTGTTGGCCCCCTTGTTATATATAAATGAATAAATTTGGCGTGGAGAAGTTTACTACGCCAAATTTCGCCAAAAGTTTGAAAAAATTGTAAAAAAGAGTAGCGGTTTTGGCGGTTTTCAGCCTTTTTTCGCCCCGCATTGGTGACAATACTCACCGACCTGGGTGAAAATTGACATGGCACAACACCCCATGGGTCCATTCGCTTATACCAAATCTAGCTATGATCGGAGAAGGGATAGGTACATGAGCCCCCAACTTGAACATTTGGTAAAATTCGCGGGTTTTCGGCGGTTTTTCGCCACGAATTGTCGACAGTATACACCAGTGAAACTGAAATTTGGCATGAAATGGTACATAACGTCCTGCGATTTAGTAGCGTGTAGCTGGCCATAATGACGGTGTTGCAGCAACTGGGGGTCGCTGCGTACGTTTTATAGTTTAAAATACGCGCCGTAGCAGCGGAAAATGTGGTAAAAGTGAAGAATTGTTCGTCAATGTTAGTCGGTTGAAACCAGGTTAGAATTACGGCCGTAACGCAGCTTTACCGCAATTCTGTTGGACGAAACCGAAATCGGACAGATACTCATATCTTACGCAGTTTCAGCGCCTGAAAGTCTCGATACATGATAGTCCGAGAAGGTAAAGTATAGTAAGTGTATAGCAGTTCGCAGAAACTCTGCCACACCGCTACAGGAAACTCACATGCCATTATGGGATCACACAGTGTTACCTGCCAACCGACAGAGGTGAGAATCCCGCATCCCATCCGAAGAGGTACTCGATTTAGCGACCCTGTAGGGATGCAAGGCTGAGTTGACCTATGTTACGTGAAAGCGGACCGGCCGGGATTGAACCCGCGACCTGTAAATCGCAAGTCCAACGCCCTACCGCTGAGCCACCACAAAGTAGCAGCAATTGCGGCGAGAAACGGTGAGATTGAGTACACGGACCCGACAAGTCCGCAACAGCAGGCTACATGCTATCCGCGAGTGGGCGCTGAGAATGCAGGACTAGACAATGCAGGATCAGAGAATGCCGGACCGGATAAAGACGGACTAGAAAATAACGGGCGTGACATTAATGAGGCAATATGAGGCAATTATTTCTAACTGTCGTTAATGTGACGTGTATTAGCAATTCACACAAGAATAACAGTTATGCAGAATGCATACGAAAATTTATTACTTATTTTTGCAACAGTTAACAAACTAATTATAATTTAATTATAGTAGTTATTTAGTTAAAGTTATTTAGTCATCAGTATATTTTGGAAAATCTTTTGAATTAGATCTTTAACCAAAATTGCACACACAATAGTGAAATAGTGAAGCTAGGAAGGGACGCAGAACATTTTTACCTGGTGTAAGAAATTTAAAAAGTTTGACTTTAAGTTAATATCTTTCCGCCAACGTTTTGACATTTTTGGTGATTTTATTCTAAAGTGTACGTTCTGGTCAGCACAATGAGAAAACTGTTAGTTGCGTTAATACTTAAGTATTAATGCTTAAGTATTATACAATTATTCTTCCAGGAATAAAGCGTTTGAAATAATGCCCTATTTCAGCTCTTTTCACAACGTCTCGTGTGCAAGACTTTCTAAATAGAATAGGAAGCTAGAACTTTATTTCCAACGTTTAAATAATGAACGATTTACAAACACTTTGTTGGTCATTGTCTAGTCCAGTCCTGCATTTTCGGTCGCCCCTATCCGTGCGTACATTCATAGGTTAGTAGACCGAGCTTGTAGCGGACACCTGTTGATTGACAGCTGATGACCCACCGCTGTCAGTAAACGCTTCTTTCGAGCAATATTCAACACATCCGCGGAACTCAATGTACGTAACGTAACAGTGATGACTCAGTTCGAATAGGCCTACACAGTGATATTCACCAGCATTTTCTCTGAAAAAAGTCTAGGTGGCATACCACCTCCGTATGTAACCAGCCACTTAGGCCAACTCCGCCTCTTACCCTCTGTGGGACGAGAAAGAAGTACCGGCCAAAGTGCGGTGATGCTCTACGTCGGGGAGTAAAGGCAGGATGGCTCATTTCATTCGTGGATTATAAACGTGTGGGTGTCAGGTAAAACTGTGTGATCCCTCGTTAACACGTGCCATTCTGAGCGCTTTAAAGATGAGTTTTATAACTAAGCGCTAGACAAATCTACGCATTTACCTTTACCTTTAACTACTAGTTACTGAAAGTAGGTAAACCTATAATTTTAACTAAATATTATGGAGGTACGTGAAGGGCGAGGGAAATCGCTCGCTCACAGCCTGGCCATGACTCCCACAACGTGCCCGCCAGACTCATCATCACCTGCCTTCAGTTAGTCTACCATACTCCGCCTTAGACGGCGCCGTTGTGAGGAGGTTACGGTAACCAGAATATGACCTGGAGTGAAATACTTTGGTAGTTTGTTTCGTCGATTATTTTGCACGTCGATGGCTATTTTCGGACGTCTCAAGCGCAAGAACGTACGTTCGCACGGCAGTGATCTCTAATATGGATGCAACTAAATCCTGATCTCCAATTCTCGCACCATTTAACGCCAGTTTGGTTCCTTTCTGCTGCAAACTATGTAACTTCCAACTTCAGAGATCGAATAACAGTATCCTAGGTCTCATGGCAATAGCTTCAGGGCAACACCCCACCGGCCACCGTGGATCTATTCATCAATCGACCTTAACTATTCGCTGCCGCTGTATACAGGAAAGAGTCAAATACCACCAGCAACCGGCGCCGTTCCGGACGCAATCGTTTTTAGCAAACGTGAACGTACTACGTTACGTTTGCTATATGCAATCGCAGATCCGTCTGTCGTCTGTCTGTCTGTCTGTGACGTTGGTGCGCCCTACTCAGCCGGTTGAAATTTTCGGCAATTTTTTTCACCATACGATAGCCCAAGGACTTTACTTTTCTGGTGCCAAAATTCGTT
>Ga0209780_1000328_pt1 | contig 24124 bp, 21 predicted proteins | sample WorMetexBAHAMAS2_FD_187384 | JGI IMG/M metagenome (GOLD analysis project Ga0209780, IMG submission 187384) | Marine gutless worms symbiont microbial communities from Max Planck institute for Marine Microbiology, Germany - Inanidrilus exumae... | ecosystem: Host-associated > Annelida > Digestive...
TTATAAATGTTGATGTTTAGGGTGGCATTATCATGCACAAAACGTTGCAGGGCCACCTAACAAACACTAAACAGTCACGTGTTAACAGTGACGCGGCTCAGGTATTAGCATCCTCCTCAAAGGATGTCCTGAAGAGTACTGTCTTCAGTTGCTGTCTAAAGGCCGCCAGTGACTGTTCATTTCTGACGAAAGATGGCAGAGAGTTCCCGGCACGTCAGCTGCAACTGGAAACGCACGGTCACCCAGAGTCCGTCGTCGCGTAGCTGGAACGATCAGTGTCGACGTGGCAGCAGACCACAGGCGACTGCAGGAACTACGGCTGGTTGTCAGATGCAAAGTCTCGGCGAGGTACCGTGGCGCTGTACCATGAAGGCATCGGAAAGCCAGAACACAAAGCCAAAACTTTATCCTCTCTGGAACTCTCAACCAATGGAGTTAACAGAGTAACGGAGTGATGTGTTCTGACTTTCTGGCCGAGAATACCAGCCGTTCAGCAGCATTCAATACGGACTGCAACCGTCTTAGCAGGGTGTTGGACACGCCAGCTAGCACTGAATTGCAGTAGTCGACCTTACTGACCACCAGTGCTTGAATCAAGGTCAGTAAGGCATGACGCGGTATTGAACGCCGCACGCTACGGATCCGTCGCAGTGCTGCGAAACTTGCTTTGACGACAGCAGAGACTTGTGTGCTCATGGTGACTTCGGCATCCAGCATGATCCCAAGGTCGCGTACAGCGGATGCAGGTTGTACGGCTGTGCTTCCGATACGAACGGCACGACTTGGTATCTGGTGCTGACGGCCTGTTGATGAGCACCAGAGTACTTTGGACTTGGCGTGATTGAGCTGCAGCCGGTTAGCAGCCATTCAGCATGCCACATCATCCACACATGCAGACATGCTGTCCTGCTTGCAAACAACATCAGCAGGTCTGCATTCGTTGTATATTTGCAGATCGTCTGCATACGCATGTGGTGTGAGATGGTGGCCTCTGACCAACTGTAGCAGGTCTGCAGTATACAGTAGAAACAGAATCGGCCCAAGGACCGATCCCTGCATAGCACCTCAGATGGTTCTGAACTGGTTGATTTAGAGCGCATGTACTGTGTCGTCGGCTTAGGCGTCTTCCAGCTCAGCAGCGTCAACGGGAGCCCCTCAAGCTCACGCGTATCCTGGAACACTTGCATGACAAAGTCAAGGGTGTGAATGAAGATAAGCGGCGACAGTCCAAAGCACTGACGAATTCCTCGCCACTGATAGAACTCCTCGGCACACCGACCGTCTGGCTTGAGGCGCACTGCAATTGTCAGGGCATACCAGTTTTGGATGACGGCGATCAATGGTGGTAGGCAGCCTGTGAAGGCTAAGGCTTGCCATACGCTCGACCACTGCAGCCTATCAAAGGCCTTGGTGACAGTGTTACGGTGATGCTTGATGTGTAGAACTAGCTGCAATAATGAATTGTATGGTAGTGGTTGATAGTGGCACTGATGCGTGTTTTCGATTTTTCAGGTTGATGACATGAGTGGCGATGATGTAGTCTATGAGTGTGGAGCTGACACTGATGATAATGATGATGCAAGTGATGCTGATGAAGATGATGGTAATGATGATGATAGCGACATTGATGTGCAAGGTGATGTTGCATGTTAGTAAATTTAACTGCAGATCATTACACTGTACAATGTGTATCAACCTTGCTCATCAGCAGATATTACAATCTTAATTGAGTGCTGTAGACAATGCAGTATGTTGTTTAGTTGCACTGTGTTTTTACCTGCAGGAAGCTTATAGTGTAATTTTTAATTTTGAAAATCTATCTGCATTTGTATCAAAAGTCAAGTGTATTGGTTTTTACCCGCACGGCGTTAGCGAAGCACGGGTAATAGCCATCATCGTGTGTCTGTGTGTGTGTCTGTGTGTGTTTGTCTGTGTGTCACACGCCGGTATCGTATCAAAACGGCTAAACGTAGGATCACGCAAACAACACCACGTGATAGCCCAGGGACTCTAGTTTTCTCACGCCAAAATTCGTTGGTGCATGACCCAATCCCCCAGAAATTTGTGCTCAGAGTGACCCACCCCCTTTCAAACAGCACAGTTTCAACCAATATTTGCTCATAGCGCCTCAACCGTGAGACCTGGCGAAAAAGTTGAATTAGCACTAATAGGAAGTCGACCACACACTTTCCAATGAGCCATAGATGAACCGTGTACTTTACCTCTAACTCCCCCAAAGGGTGGCAAAAACGCGATTTTGCTATTTTTTCCAGTAAATTTCAACATCTGTCGAAAAAAGTCTGCTACAAAATTTCTTTGTGTGAAAACTTCCAGCGGCAAAGTTGTGGCTACATCATTCCTCTATCTAACAGTAGATGGATTACGGGCGACACGGGCACTGTTCCCATCTACCAAAAATTCGCACTCAAAGTGACCCACTTCTTTAGAAAACGCCAATTTTGACAGATTTCGCTTAATAGTGCGCAGCTGTGAGAGCTAGCGAGAAAAGTTACATTATCGCTAATATGAATTCGACCATGCACTTTCCAGTGAGCCATAGATGAACCATGTACGTTGCCCCTAAGTCCCTCAAATGGGGTCTCAAAATGAGAATTTTTACATTTGGCTTTGTCTTTCATTTCTTCGCTGCGGGTAATCGTAGACATTTCAAACTTAATATGTGGGTTGAACATAGCAAGTCCCAGCCTACAGACGACAAATTGTCCCTGAAAGGGGCGTGGTCACTGTCACGTGATCTCTTTAATTTTTGGAAAATAAGCGATAATATCTCGAAAACGGTATGAGATATCCTCATAGTTTCTATTAAATTTGAATAGGAAGTTGTATGTACTTTATCTAATGGTTATGTTGCCTTGGGTGACCCCCTAAGCACGTTAAGCCACCTCAATTTGTACAGTTTGCATTGCCCTATGCATCTTCGTAATTGGCGATGGCAGAGACTACAAATTTTATGTAAAGACTGAATGTTCAAGTCACAGCCTATGGACGACAAACTGTCTCTGATAGGGGCGTGGTCAGGTCATGTGACCCATTACAAAGTTTTGGTGGCTTCAATCACTGGAATCGTCAGATTTTGTACACGTGTAGGCTATATCAATTTTGACAACAGGATGACATATCACCAACAAAAGGCACGTGGTTGTTGTCACGTGACTGTTTTAAAATTTTGCCGTTTGTCATGATACAGCGCGCATCGCGCGGGTTTGTCAGTGACAGCTGAGCTACTTGTTTTAGAAACAGTGTGTATCAATCAAGCTTAAATTTGGCATGGAAGTGTATACCATGGGTTCACGTTTAAGTCGTTTACATAGGAAAATGTATTTGCTGGGATATGTTTACATGCAAATAGAGTGTATGTGGCCTATAATTTTAGCTGTCTTGTCAAAGCTATAAAGAACTTCTTAAGGTCACAGATAGCACTTGATGTATGCTAAAATTATGGTAATATGATAAGATATTGACATTGTTACTACAGAAGTAGAAGTAGGTAGGAAGTGACACATGGTCTATTGAATAGTGACATTTTGATGACTTTGAGTGACCTTGACGGTGGTTCAGTATACATTTTTTATGCATTTGTGCAGCAGTTAACGAAATTTAGACAGACACAGAGCATTGAGCGGTCCCTGTGTTACAGCTGACCTGTTGTTTGGTAAAGCTGTGCTTTACGTATTATTGGAGTCACATGCATCGCTGCTGTAAAAACAGGATATAATGAACACTTTGTTACATGCATTTAGAAGATAGGAAGCAATGTTTTGTTGTCAGGTGTCAACAGTCTAGCAAATCTTGCGACTGACATCGCATCAATGGCAAACATGGTGGCACAGTTGAAGCGCAGCGAGCGTGAGAAACACATGATGAAAATACAGTACGAGGAGAAACTGGCGCAACAACAGCAAAAAATACGTGAAACAGAAATGGAGCGTGACCGAGTTCTTGCTAGTCTTGGTAAAACTCACTTATCAGTCACACAGCTGACCGTTGTTTATCACAGATATACGTATTATGTGTGCATATGCATGTTTTCTTTAGTGCTTGAGTGACAGGAAGGGCATCTGGTTCATAAAAACCTGTGCCATGTACCGCAAAGGTTCTCATTTGGAACAAGTGGCAATAAACATTGGTGGGTAACCGGCTGAATGAGGAGAAACTAGAGCAAAAGAGCCATGAAACTGGAGAAGGAAGTGACTGACAATACTGTTTAATGCACATAACTTCTCTGTGGCCCAACACCATGGTCAGTGGAATTGCAGTGAGATATATGAACAGCTTTACATACTACCTTGACAGTGAACAGTGCTGTGATGCATACGACCAGTCAGATACACGAGTAAGATGATGTATTGGCTTTTCATTATCAATAACGTCCTCTCTTTCAGGGTTTAAATCAGGAGCTGACAGAGATTTGTTTTACATCTTGAATACTAAAGGAGTTCAAATTTATTGATATTCCGTCCAACATGCTTTATCAATGATTCTTAATTTTTGCCGTTGGTGCATCAGGGAGAAGGAGTTGTCAGAAGTACCCAAAGAATCAGTTTAAATTACGTTTTAGAGTACGTCAGTTAGATTGGTGCTTAATGCTTCATATTAAGTGGTCGTCCACACCAGAAGAGATCATTATTCCTCCCAGACTGCCTTAACAGACTAGTGCCTGGATCGTTTTTTAGAGCTACTCGGTTTTTGTGTTTAGTTTTTCCTTATTTTTCGTTTCTGTGCTGTGTGCCAGAGTAAGCTGACCTTCTCGTCAGCTTAGGAGCACACATAAATACACCGCATCGTATCATATCGTATCGTCGCTGACTGAGTGAGCGGTGGAAGCAAAGCTCCAACTTACGACACTCGAATGGCTGAAGCTATAGTTGTCAAATTTTGTGCATAGGTAGGCTAAAAGCCATAAATATCAATCAGTACAAGGAGGGTTTTTTTTGAGAAATTAGGGGTCAAGAGTTTAAAAATAGAAAAATACTTAAATGTGTTACAACAATTTTGCATTTTGCTTGATGGCAGTAGAAGACCAGTGTCTTTTAATTATGTCAATGCTGTCATTTATGATTATGCATATGATTATGATTATGATTTATGATGCAGGTAATGCAGAGACTCAGCGTGAAGAGAAGGCAAATCATATTCGAGCCGAGTATGAGAAACGTCTCAGCTTCATGCAGGCAGAACTCCGAAAACTTGAAGCCGCAAAGATGGAGCATTTGAAACTGCTACGAAATCAGACACACACTGAAAAGCAGCTGAAAGCATATGAGCATGATCTTACCGAGATGAAGAAACTGAAGGTAAAGCAAGAGCGATTGCATGCTTTGTAAATTAGTGAAACAGTCCGTGTCATATGTTTCGTCAGGTGCTGGTTGTTTTTAACTAATGGAGACCACATCTGCCTGAGATCATTCGTGTGCATAGGTTCAGCTGATGACTAAGATTCGAGATGAGACAATCAAAGTTCGGCAAGTGGAGTTGAAACACAATCAGGAGTTGGTACAGCTTCGCAAGGAACAGCGGATTAAAGACTCCCAGATCAGATCCCTGGAAGCTGAGAAACGACAAAAGGAACTGATTTTGCGACGCAGACAAGAAGAAGTGAGTACTAGATGCTCAGAGTGTGTTCTTTTGCTACTTCCTTGCAGCAGACAGCGTGTAAAATTATTAAGCAGTTTCTTTCACATTTTTAATGTCAGTCAGTGGCATATTGCAAAATTTTGCAGATGAATTTTTTACCTACGCGACGCTGTGCTAGTGTGGTACTTGCTGTCGTCGTGTGTCCATCCATCTGTCTGTCTGTCACAAGCTGGCACTGTACCAAAATGGCTAAATGCAGGATCACGCAAACAATGCCATACAATTGCCCAGGGACTGTTTTATGGTGCCAAAGATCTTGATGAAATTCCAATTGGGTCACCGCAGTAGGGAGCCAAGTATAGGTGCGGTAAGTTCAAACGGCGATTTTCGAGCAATACCATTGGGTATGACCCCAATGGAATTTCACCAAGATTTTTGGCATTAGAAACTAGAGTCACTGGACTATTGTACGGCGTTGCTTGCATGATCCTAAGTTTAGCCGTCTTAGTAGAACACCAACTTGTGACAGACGGATGGACAGACACATGATGATGGCAAATATACTTTTTTAGGAAATTTATTTCTTTATTCACACATAAATTTTTAGTTGAGGATTAGTTGTTTGAGTTTAATAATTTTTTACACAAATTTCTCACATAATTTGACATCGCACGAGTGCTTACTTGTCCACCTCACCTAACTAATGTATCTACACTACCTTGTAAAACTTATAGCACGAGTTTTGTCGCCGTGCATTACATACTTTTCCATACAGGTTGTGGACTTTTGGCATCAAATGTTCACTAACTGTTGAAACAACAGTTTTTAACAGTCAACAACTGTTTCCATCGTGTTTACTGATATACATTATACATTCTTTGCCAGTGATGCTTATAACATTTGCCGTGACTGTTGTCAGTGTTCTTTGACTCTTTCAGTCACATGCAGCTGTTGTGACGCATTATAATGCATTTTCTGTAAAAACTTACTGCAAACAGTGACACCGAACAAAGTATCATCAGCAAATCAACATTTCCTGTATGAGTTAGTGAACATTTTCACATTTAGTGAATTGTGGAATGTAACTTTTTGTCACAAAACAAGGCGTTTGTAATGTACGGCGACAAACCTCGTGATATAAGTTTTACAAGGTAGTGTAGACACATTAGTTAGGTGAGGTGGACAACTAAGCTCTCATGCGATTTCAAATTATGTGAGGAATTTTGGTGTCAAAGATTGTTAAAATCAGACAACCATTTCTCAACCTATAGCCAATAATATGAGTGGATGTTTTTTTTTCTGAAACACGGTGTACATACATACAGTGTGTTTAAAAAAAAACGACGCTGCTTTGGCTTGCTACAACTTCCACGTACATCAACCGATTTTGATAGTTTTTGGCAGAAGTGTTGCTAAGAAAGCATGCAGTCAAATGGTACTTTATTTTCCCACCTAACCTAACTACTGGTACTGCACTACCTTGGGAAACAGAAAGCCAAAAATTGCGTCTTTTCACTTAAATGCTGAGAGTTGTTTTGCCAGCAGACACAGAAAACACATTCATGTTATCACTTGGTCACAGCTGAACCACGCTTCATTCTCACAAGAATCAGCTGTATGCACCAAACAAGACCAACAAAGCGAGTATAGTAGCATGCTATCGTCTGTTAACACACACTTTAAGTACCCAGAACCATCCCATTTTCCACATTTTGTACCCTAATTTCTAGTTCATTGATGCATTGCTGATGTTATTGAATGCAGTTGGAGTCGTTACGACGGAATCAGATTCCTCAGATGTCTGCAAAGGTTGCTGGTCGTGTTGGGAAGCATGATCGCTCAGCAACAGGTGATTTGGCAGAATTGTCGTAAATACTAAACTGTATTGGCTGCTACTGGATTACAGTTATATTCTTGCATAGATGATAGTGCATTGCTACTATGTATGAGGTGAAATCGGCACATTTAGTAATTGTCAGGTCAATTTCACCATTTTCCCAGTATTGCTGGCATAATTGTTGGTGTCTTTAAGTCAGCATTTGGTTACATACGGACTTTTTTATTTTGACAACAAAGTGCTTGCAATGTCAGTGTTTGTATCAGTTATAAATTTAATATAGTGCATAACCGCAAAGCCTCTGGAAACTATTGCAATTTGATATGAAGCAGCTATATTGCATGTACACTGTGGTTTAAAAAACGCCCACAATTATTTATATGACTGTTGACAGATTTCCGTTATATTTGGTGTATAGTGTTAATTTATAGAGTTAATTTGCAACATAAAAATTATTGATTTACCCAAGTCACCTATGTACTGCTGCTACACTACCTTGGGAAATGAGTCAAGTGCATAATGATAACTATCGGTACTGTCAACCAAAGTTTTACATTACAGTTGCACAGTCTAAAACAACATCCAGTCAATCTGCACAACCATTTGGAGTTCAGTTACTATAGCAAGTGTTCAAAATGTCCTCCTTTTCACTCACACAGGCCTGAAGTCTTCCGCCATTTGTCAATAGCATTGTCGTCAGTGCTGTGCGACAAGCTATTCCATGTGTCAGTCGAGTGCTGTATCAGATCGGTCATGTCTCTACTGGCATATGATACACATCATCCTGCATCATGTTTCATATCCAATAGTCAACAGGACTAAGATCAGGACTATTCGGAGGCCAGAAATCTGGACGAATGAATTTTGGAGTTTCACACTAAAGCAGCTCGATTGCGTGATATGCACAGTGTGCTGGTCTGGTGCACTGAATTACAACAATTAATGTTTCCCAAGGTACAGTAGCAGCAGTATGTAGGTGGGTCATGAAATGCAGGATGGTTAAGTGAAACCCACGAGTAGTTTTGTATGCGCTGTAGTTTGGAAGTAGAATGCAGTTTTGATTAGAGATGTTGTGGATTTACTGTGTGCAGTGGCAACGAGTCCCTTGTTAAACACACCTGTGCATCGTCATGCTGCCACGTCTGCACCTAACTCAAAACGACATAAAGTTATCTGGGATGATCTTGAGAAATCAGTGAGATACTGCATATCGCTTGTCTGTTGACCTACTCACTACCTAGCCATGTGTTTGAAATATGAATGCTGTTTATGGTGTGGAAGACGGCGTAGGTGACACCGTTGACGAGATCTCCAGCATCTTCTCAGTGCAATAGTGGCCGTCAGCAAGGGCTGACAGTAAAGGCAGTAAAACTTTGCTCCAAGAAAATCCTTCTGTTCGTAATGTGGAGTTTGTGCTAACACGGATTGATCTGCATAATGGCTGTAAAGTGGTTGTGTGCATGGGCGCATGCTGTAAAATCATTGAGAAAAATAATAGTAAGAACTAGAGAAATGTGCAGTCGCATATACATGCAGACCCACGCTGGGCAAATGTAAGTTCCCGAGGGTTAGGGGTAGGATGACCTTTTGACCTCAGTGTCAGTGCATGCGGAGATCCTGTCATGGAATATATGTCTACTGACTTTGGTGCTGATAGCTCAAGCTGTTTTATCCACGCGGCGCTATGCTAGCGTGGTACTTGCCATCGTGGTTAATTTGACTTACTGACCTAGAAAGTATGTCATGCATTCTGCCTTTCACGTTGATAATTTTTGCCAAGTTTGAAGTTGATTTGACCATTTATTTGCTTAGTTATAACATTCTTGCTGCTGATAGATTATGTGACCTTGTTACCTTGACCTTTGACTTTCTGATATTAGACAGTGGTCATACATGGTAGGTCACGTGGTCAACCCCTCCACCAAGTTTGAAGGTACTATGCCTATGTGTTCTCGAGTTACGAGTTTTGACGTCTGCCACCATTGACAGTGCATTTGTAGCCACAGCACATGCCCTGTACCATGTGCCCCATGTGTAAAGGGTTCTACAATCAACATAAAACTAGTTAATTGCCAAAATAGTGCTCTGCCCTGTGTTAAAGGCCATATGCACATGTTTATCACTAGGGGGTCAAAAACCAATAATTTGGATTCCTGCCCCAACTTTGCCTTTCACTATACAACTTTTATGGGGCTATGATAACAATTAATGGTTGTTTACATGTGAGAGTTTTACCATTAGGTGATCTTAGGCTGAAACAAACTTAAGTCTGGATTAGGTTTAAAATTTGGCATTTGGTGGGAGCAAATGTGAATTTTTCAATGTGAATTTTAGTTCTTATACTCCAAAAGGCACACCTTGGGTGATGACACTTCGTTTGAGCCATCATGCATCAAAATAGGTCGAGGGGTCTGATCCACAAAAAGATATATACAAATAAATAAATAAATAGATGAAAAATAATTGTCATTATATTTCACCTATTTGCACAGAAGTTACCCGTGAACAGATTTGCACCATATTTGGCACAGGTATAAGGGTTACCAAAATAAATCCGCTGTGATAAATTTCTTAAAGATCGGTTAAGGGGTATCGATTCTGTAGGGGGTCATAATTTGCCCTTTCTTATTAACAAGGCCAGTTGCCTTTAACACAGGGCCGTGATCAGGTTCTACAGTTACCCTGTGTGCTCTTGATATAGCTAAGGCTGATTATTTTGCCTTATTGAACATGTTGATGGAAAGGAAATTACCGATAATGTTTATCAGTGTGCCTTGGTAAATGTCAGGCGTTTTGGACCAGCCTACTCATATTTTTTCCATACTGGCAGGAGTGAGGCAATGTGGCCTGCTTTCCCCGTCTTGGTTCATCTCATAATATGGATGTATTGTTAAATATTATTTGAAGAATTTTGTGGCTGTCTTTAATGCGCTGATGACATTATTCTTATCTCACATACTGTCAGCTCTGTGCATGTAGTGCTTCATGTTTGTGATACTTTTGCAGTAGATTATGGCCTCAAATTCAAAACTGCTAAATCTGTAGCAATGAGAGTGGGTGGGGCCGGTCCTTGTTTTAATGTAAACTGTGCCGCACTGACGTTAGCTGGAGAAAATCTGTCTTATCTTGAGACAGTAAAGTATTTTGGTGTGTACCTAGTAGCAGCGAAATGTTTTAAATGTTTTTGGTGTTGACAGTCAACAGTCAGGCCTTTTCACACGTGCAATGACCACTATCCACTGCTTCTGCACACAGATTCATGTAATGTGTACAGTGCATGTATTGGACTCAGTAGGGTATGGTGTTGACAGATGTCAGCTGCTTGCTGTAAGTGGTGACTGACTGCATACTGATCACTCACTTGCCCAGTCCATAGCCATAAAAATAGCACTGGCAAACCACAGCCAGCTGTTAGCCCAGTATTATCTGCTGTCATCATGTACAGCATTAGTGCTGTGACAGTGAATATGGAAGCAGCGTCAAAAGCGGAAATAGAAAATGGTGGCAAAAGTGTTTGGAAAACTGGTAGTACATTTTGTGGATAGATTAGAGTGATGGACATCGGTTGGCCTATTAATCCCTTATGTTGGCAATTGAACGTTGTTAGGTTGACTCCACCGAGTCGACCTTATAACATTAGTGGGTCTCAAATGTCCGTACGTCCATACGTACATCCGTCCGTCCATCCACAAAAAGTTTCTTCGATTTCAATGAAATTTGGTATGTAGGTAGAGGTCGACAAGTGATGCATGACGGTATGCAGTATGACCCCAACCAAGGTCAAGGTCACGAGCCCATGAAAGTCGGAAATTAGACCATTTTCAAAGGCTATCTCCTCCCCATTTACAATGGGGGCTTGCAAATGACCAAGGAATCTTAAATTAGGACACAATACCTAAAGCTTGTCTGGGCCGGAGTTTTTATTTTTGTCCTAGTTTTTGTGTCACGTGACTTTGAAGTTGGCAGTAAGTAGCCGTCCACAACAAGTTTATTCGATTTCAATGAAATTTGGTATGTAGGTAGAGGTCGATGACCGATGCATGATGGTATGCAGTATGACCTGATCCAAGGTCACGGTCAAGGTCACGAGCCCTTGAAAGTCGGAAATTCGGTTATTTTCAAAGGCTATCTCCTCCCCAATTTATAATGGGGGCTGACAAATGACCACAGATTCTTAAATTAGGGCACAATACCTAGAGCTTATCGGGGTGGGATTTTTAATTTTTATCCTATTTTTTGTGTCACGTGACTTTGATGTTGGTGCCATCCACAAAAAGTTTCTTCGATTTTAATGAAATTTGGTATGTAGGTAGAGGTCGATGACTAATGCATAACGGTATGCAGTATAACAGATCCACGGTCAAGGTCAAGATCACGAGCCCTTGAATATCGGAAATTCGACCATTTTCCAACGTTATCTCCTCCCCCATTTATAACGGGGGCTCGCAAATGACCACGGATTATTAAATTAGGACACAATACCTACAGCTTATCGGGGCCGGATTTTTGATTTTTGTCGGAGTATTTGTGTCACGTGACTTTGAAGTTGGCAGTAACGACAGTTGTGATTCTCAAAAAAAATGTTTCTACCGATCTGAAGGCAATTTGGTATGTGGGTAGAGATTGATGAGTGATACATGACGGTATGCAGTATGACCCGATCCAAGGTCAAGGTCACGAGCCCTTGAAAGTCAGAAATTCGACCATTTTCCAACGTTATCTCCTCCCCAATTTATAATGGGGGCTGGAAAATGACCACGGATTCTTAAATTAGGGCACAATACCTACAGCTTATTGGGGCCGGATTTTTGATTTTTTCCTAGTTTTTGTGTCACACGACTTTGAAGTTGGCAGTTAGTAGGAGTCGACCGTCAGTCCAGTATGGGGCTAATTTTTATTTATCTAGTTTGTGGTTGGCGTCTGCTGATGATACTGTATGGCACATTGTTGTGTGCAGCTGAGTGCTGTTGTTACTAAAAAGCAGACGATGGCTCACATTGAAAGAGACATGGCAAGATGGATCAAGGTCAATTGTTGTTAAAAATGTTTTGTTCAGCCCTTCAGTGCTTTGGCATTGTTGGGCATTTAGCTTGTAACAGTCAGGCTGTATCATCTTACAAAGGCTTTCCATGTGGAACCATGTTGGGACCCAGACCCAGTCTCGCCTATTGTGACGTTTAAAATCACTAAAAACAGTTGTATGTTACTTTCATGAACTTGTGTCAGTGTCATGCCATACGTGGCATTACTGTAAATAAGACATTAATCTTGCTGCAATGAATAGTGTTTGTGCGTGTGTTAATATCATTATGCTGGGTATTGGAATTGGAGAGCCTGCATAAAGCGAGCAACTGGTGTCCCTTTTCTGAGGTTGAGTCGTTTGGTGGATCAACAAATGATGAGGATAGTGCAGGATTTTCCCAGGTGCTTTGACACGTGACTGGAGTGTAGGAAGGCATTCGCCTGTAGATACCTGCTGCAGTGATCTGCAGAGGTGTGCGACCCGGGCAGTCTGCTGTAATCACAGAGAAGAAGGTCAGTTATATATCATTATTATGGACTATTGTGGATACTGCCTTTTGAGAGCCGATGCAAAGGATCTACACTGTAGTGCATTATGAGGTCCGGTAAGACATGTGACTTCTCAGAGGAGACAGTGGATGAGGAAAGGATGAGTGCTGTCGAATGACTGATATCACCAAAGGTAATTGGCCACATTGGTAAATGTTTGCAATAATCACCCTTCAGGATTGGACAGCTGGCTAGCCAAAGTTCACTTGGAAAGTCATTAAGTTGTTACTTGTATACATGTTTGTGTAAACATTGTTATTTGGTCCACAAAGACGTCTGTTTTGTATTTTATGTAAGCATCTTATGAGAGTGTCTGAGCAAGCCTTGTTTAACTTCCACTGGACACATAATAGGTAGGGCTGCAAATTTTTTGCAGCCAAAAATCTGAAAATTTGCGGTCCACTTGCAGCAAAAAAACGCCAGATTCGCAGTTGCAGTTATAGCATACAAAAGAACGAAATTCATCTTTCAAATGTAAAACACAGTTTTCACTTTTAATGACAGATTTGTCAAAAAAATTAACTAGAGATAAATGAATGTTGTCAGTGAGTGAGTAGCATCAATTTAATCAGTACATTTAAACGATTAAATCAATATTGTATCGAAAGTTGTATAAAATAAAATTGTATAGACCTACATTTCTATCATTTCCATGCTGTAATTTATAGTCATTGCTGTTATTTAGATGCTAATGCATAAAAGTAGCTAAATTCATGGTATTTCATGGCAAAATGCTTAAGTCCATTTTAAGCACAAGAATTTATGGTGGTAGGTCAAATTCATGAATCTCGCAAATCCCACAATGGTCGCAAAAAATTTACAGCCCCAATAATGGGTTATTTTGGACAGTAATCTTTTCGGGGAATCAGTTGCGCGGTTTTTATTTTATCGCACAGATAAGCATCTCCTGTTCGCGTGTTTAAAGAAGTAGAGTGGATGGATAATGGTGATTGTTGGTTTTAATACTGAATTCTTGTGACAATTGATCCAGTTACCTTTAAAGGATGAGAATCTCTTTTGGGGAGCAGACAAAACCTTGATTAATTTCAAAGAAGACGGCCAGTTATAGCGCATGCTTGTGAGCATGTTGTGATGTGGCAATGATAATGAGTGGCTAATGATGATGATGGCTGATAACTGAATTATGGTATTATAGGAAAGAGAGACGCTCGGCAAGAAAGTGGAGAAGTATGCAAAGAAGAAAGAGAGGATTTTGTCAACGGCACTTGAGGTGGGTGCACTTGTGATAATCCTTATTCTGCATCTTGTGCTTATTTTTACTGGAGATGTATTGTAGTCGATATACATTAATTAGTTTGTTGGAGTTTAACGTCCATTTTCAGCACAAATATGGCTATATCAGACACGAAAGGTCGGGGTAAAGAGCTGTCCCTACCCAGTAAAGGAAGGCCAGTGACATATTAATCTTAACCCTGGCCGCCTTTTTGTTCAGCAGCCACTCAAAAAGGTAAAGGGATCGAGAGGCTCATTTAAATTATTACGCTAGCACTTACAACAGGGGGAGACAACTATCACACCGCAAGACAAAACTACATCAAATACGACAAAAACATTCTTAACTAAAAAACACATGTAACACAAAATCAGAAAAACTAAAGCCAGGTTTAGTCACCTCTTACAAAACCCGTCCTGGAAAAGTGGACCTTTCTGGTAGAATGGGAAGGGATGGAAAAACAAGAAAATGGATGAAGCAAGTAAGAAAGGGAAAAAGGGAAAAGTAAAAGATACTAAAAGAGTACAAGGTGGGGAAGTGAAGGGATAAGGGGGAAAAGGGGATTGCCTTGGGCCCACATTGGGCGTATACATTAATTATTGTTATAATGGTACTACTAGTCCGAGTGTGTGTGTTACTCAAGCAGGACATGGACAACACTGAGCTTGTGAAAGAGATCGATGATCATATAGAGAGTTTACGTGACAGTATTGGCTGGGCACACGACAACATCAATGAGTGCCTGACAAACATTGTTCACCTCGAGGAGGCAAAGGTTGGTTATTAGTGAGTGCTTTCAACAACTTATGTTTTCACACTCACTCGGTGAATGCACTTTTGGCTAAATATAACTGAATTATTGGTTGCTGTATGGCTTATAATTTCAGCTGTCTTTTGGACAATGAAGGACTTCTCAAGGTCAGAGGAATCACGTACACTGTAAATGTGGTAATATGGATGGAGTAGTTGTTAGACTACTAATATGGCCCTATCGAATAGCGGCAGTTCCGATGACCTTGAGTGACCTTCAAGGTCAGTCGTGTATTACAAGCCTTTTCAAATGTGATTTTTCGTACAGCTGTGCAGCACTTGACAAGATTACAACTGACATAGTTGTCACCTGGTTACCGGTGGTCTAACCGTCAAGGTGCTGATTGTGAATTAAAGGGTGGATTAACTAACTAAAGTATCAAAACCAAGGACTCGAAATTGACAGATATAAGAATTTTGAAATTTTTAAACACAATAATATACAAACGAGCAAAATCTAAATAAGCAAACTAAAGTTTATATTGTCCGAAAAGTTCATCATAGTTACAAAATGCAACAATAAAACACGCCAGCCAACACGCTAACTAAAAGTCCTTCACATTTCACCTTCATCTTCAATGTTCCTCAGCAGTGTCTAGGCACGCGTTACCCATAAGTCACATAATGTAATTGTTGACAATAGTGCATTGCATGGTCCCTCTGCAATAGCTGAAAGAAATGGCTTGTTAGCCTCCGTAACTGTGTATGCATAGTCTATGATGACAGTTCTAGCATCGCCAGTTGACCTACCGCTTCGATCATGCTGCAGATTATCAACACAAAATTTAAGCAAATTTTGACGATTTAGGAGGAGGGAGGGGCATTCAGTGGCCGATTTGTCCAAAAGAGGGATGCCGAGTTCATCAACTGTGCAGATTTTTGATAATAAATTAGAGCAATGTTCCATATTACAGCGCATTTCCGGCCATATTCCACGCTTTCAAAACTATTTTTGGTTTTCCAGTTCTACTTCCATTCTGAAATCGGACTCCGGCTAACGCATCACTACAAACCGTAATGATTCTTCTGCCTACCAACAATATTTAATTGCGCCATTTTGCACATTTTCAGTTCAAGCTGTCGGCTAAAACAACTTCCAATTCCAATTTTGATCGTATTTTTTGAACTTTTGCACCCAGATTCCTATTAGAAAATCTATTTGTAGTAATCAGGCTGTACCCAGTAGGTCCTTGTCTCTTATGCTGCTCCATTAAAAGGCGACGAGAGAGCATGAAGTGGCCCAAGTTTGACCAGGGCGCCTGCTGATGGTGATTGTGGGGCCAGTCACTGTATCACTCAGAGAGGGAATCTTAGACCACGCCACATTTTAGCACATTGCATGGCATGTTTAACCATACTCTGCACTTTTGAAACTACTTTGTATTTTCCATTTCTTTTTCCTGTCCTATATTTGACACTGATAATGAAACATGCCTCTGTTTTCCTGCAATTTTGAGTGATTTGGGCCCTCTGATAACGTTTGCTAGCTTTTTCACATATTTCGCACACTCACAGCCCAACTTGGCACCTAAAATTTCCAGATTTAGTTTTCACCAAATATTTTGACTTTCCACACTCAGTTTCCCTGTTACAAATTTTATTTGTAGCATTATAGCTGCAACGAATGGCCAAGTTTGCGACTGTCACCTTACGATGGAAACACAAGTAACAAGAAAAATATTAAATTGATTACTTTCATCACGAAACATCAAAAAACGCAAAATTGGGAAGGCAGTTTTTAACTGCGCGGCGCTAGCGATGTGCGGGTATTAGCCATTATCGTTTGTGTGTGTGTGTGTGTCTGTCTGTCTGTCTGTCTGTCTTTGTATCTGTCACATGCCAGTATTGTATCCAAATGGCTAAACGTAGGATCACGCAAACAACACCACGTGATAGCCCGAGGATTCTAGTTCTCTGACGCCAAGAGTTGTTAGTGTACGACCCCCTTCCCCCTGAAATTTGCAGTCAAAGTGACCATTCCCTTTTGAACACCACAATTTTGACCAGTATCCGCTCATAGTGCCTCAACCGTGAGAGTTGGCGAAAAAAGTTTAATTAGCACTAATAGGAAGTCGACCACGCGCTTTCTAACGAGCCATAGATGAACTGAATACGTTACCCCTAAGTCCCCAAAGGGTGGCACAAAACGCGATTTTGCTGTTTTTGCCAGTAAAATCCAACTTCTGTCGAAAAAAGTCTGCTACAAAGTTTCTTTGTGTGAAAACATCCAGCAGCAGAGTTGTAGCTACATTATTTTTCTATCTAACTGTCCATGGATGGATTGCAGGCGACGTCCACATCTACCTAAAATTTGCACTGAAAGTGACCCACCCTTCAAAAAACGCCAGTTTTGACAGATTTCGCTTAATAGTGCCACAGCCATGAGAGCTAGCGAAAAAAGTTGAATTATCGCTAATAGGAAGTTGACAAACACGAGTGACACTGGTCAAAGCACTGCAGAAAGCTGCATCAGATGGCATGAAATGACTTGAACTGACCAACAAACTACATAAAAACAACAGAACATATCGATGGAGATCACATAGTGTGTGCCGGCATCAGCCAAGAAAGTTTGACGTTTTTCTCATTTTTGTATGTTTGTAATGCTTTCAAGTGGTCAAGTTTGTGCTAATGTAATTCCATCAAGCCATCTAAATATAAAGTAAGTTTTGATGGCATTGCATGGGCGAAAGTTTGTTGTTGTATACTTCCATTCAGCTTTTCTCTGAGCCACTACATGATGCTACAGCAGAATATTGAATTTGAAAATGTGGTCAAATTTCCGGTTTTTCGTCCTGTTGGGGGTGACAGTCAACTGATCTAGATGAAATTTGGAGTGGAACGGTGGACCTTAAGATTATTGGCATGGAAAAGACTTCACATCTAGTTAGGTATCCTGATTTCATATGTCAGTTACATTAATTTAAAATTTGGTGACATTTCTAATGAATGTGGATGAGAGTCTACTAAACTGTTGTTATGTTGGTACAGTATGATGAGACTGAGCCTGTTAGACTACTGGAACGATGTTCTTTGTCAGAGACCAAGTATCTTTTGGAACGATGTGTTGGACTTATCATCTCTAAGGTTAGCATTATGTGTTGAGAGAATTTCCTCAATGAATTTCTGCAAATTTTCAGGTGCCATTTAAGATCACAGTGCCTTAACTGTACAGTTTTGTATGTACACTTTCTGTTAGCATGTCACAATAATTAACTAATATTATGATTATAATGTGTTGCGTGTTTCATGTACTGAAAAGTGCTGATGTGATAAAGGATGTCAATGAAAAAAATGTGATACTTGTCAGTCTAGTTGATGACTTACTGGAGCTGTTGATTTGCTGTATCTCTGCATAGGAAACTCACTGGGTTTAATAGATTTACACATGTACAAATATGTGGATGCTGGGCTGATGATGTTGATGGCTGGCGGCGTGGCGTAGTGGTAACAGCGTTGGTCGTATCAACGAAGTTACTCTGCGTCGAGCCCGGTTAGTACTGTGATGGGTGACGTGTCCGGGTTTGACTCCCGCAGGCGGCACTTTATTTCGGTATGTAACCAGCCAACCAGGTCGACTCAGCCTTTCATCCTTTCGAGGTCGATAAACTGAGTAGTAAGCTGTAATCAGATGTGTGTTTCCTCGCACAGGCGGCGCCATCTGGTGAATGCTTACGGGGTGAAGGCCTGGTGTGGTTGATTGGAGCAGTGGTGTTTGCTAGCTGCATGCTGGGGGTCCAATTGTACGTTAACGCGTGCAATGGATGGCCACAATTTGCGCTGCAGCACCATTGGCTCTTGCCAATCAGCTGCCACTTCCTACGATTGTACAGCGTGGCTGGTCACGGCATCACCGTTGTAAGTCGCGCTATAGAAGAATCCGACCTTTCCCTTTTTTTAACCTTTTATGACGATGACGATGATTATGATGAGTATGATTATGCTCATGAGACGTGAAAGTCGTGTAAGGTGCTTGAAGAATGCATTACTATTTCTTTACGATGTCACGTATACTTTCGTGATAAAGAAAATGTTTCGTGGTAGTTCAGAGGGCATATTGCACATGGAAATACTGGCGTGATTGTCATATGAGCTGCGTGATTGCTTTGCAGGGCCTGTTGGCGGCTGAGAGAGAAGATGAGGTGAAAGAGCTGGTTGGAAAGTTGCATCAGGAGCGCATGGATGGCATATGGAAAGGTGACATGCTACAACACTTGATTCAGCAGCATGCAGACATACGCCCCGACGATGTTCTTCTGAACAATGATGCCAGTGGTAATGTTGCAGGTTGATAACCTTATGCAAGCAACAGCACAGTGATATATCTATGTCATTATATTTCTTTTACTGCTTGAGATGCCTTGACTAATTTTGGTAGTAACTATGCATGCTGGCGGCAGTATTGTTTGAAGATGTACATGTACATTGTTGTTACTCACACCAGCTGTATAGCCGACGGCGTGGGGTAGGGCATTCAGTTGCATTTGTTTGTTTGTTTGTTTGTTTGTCTGCACTCTAAAAGGAAAATGGCTTGAGCTATCAGCGCCAAAGTCGGTAGACATAGTCCATGGAATCTCGGCATGGACTGAACCTGAGGTCAAAAGGTCAAAGATCAAATCCTAACCCTAAGCCTAGGGTTAGGATTTTAACCTTTGCGATGGGGATGGGTTGGGATGCGGAGCAACGTGATTGTGCATGTTGATACGACTGTACATTTTTAGGTAGACTCCTCTGAGTCGACCTAATACAGTTGGTCTCAAATGTCTGATTTCAATGAAATTTTGTTTGTAGGTAGATGTCGATGACTGATGCATGACGGTATGCAGTATGACCCGATCCAAGGTCACGGTCAAGGTCACGAGCCCTTGAAAGTTGGAAAGTCAGCCATTTTCAACGGCTATCTCCTTCCCCGTTTACAATGGGGGACTGGCAAGTGACCACAGATTCTTAAATTAGGGGGCAATACCTAAAGCTTATCCGGGCCAGATTTTTCATTTTTGTCCTAGTTTTTTGTTACATGACTTTGAAGTTGGTAGTAAGTAGGAGTCGAGTGCCAGTCCCATACGGGGCTAATTTTTGTACTTGCTCAGTATTTTTATCCAGTGGCAACAAGTGCAGTCAAAACATACATTCGCCCGGTGTGGGTCTGCATGTCAATACGACTGCACATTTCTCTAGTTGTTCACTGTTATGATGTTAGCTAGCAAGATATTTACCAAATTTTCAAGTATGGGTTCTCTTGTATCCACCTCTTCCTTAATTGGGGGCCATATTTGCCATGAGAATTTGGAAAAACTGCCATGATTGGTAAATACTGTTGTCCCTGTAACATACTTGACCAATTTTGCAATTACCGAGGGGCTTCTGTACCAACTCGCATTTGGGTAGCTAGACCTAACATGCAAAATTTTATCTTGATCGGTTCACTGTTTAGCCTTGGGGAGGCGAAAACCCCCAATTTTACCATATTTTCAACTTCAACATTTTGTGGTGGCGCCACCTAGTGACGTGTGGAGAAAGGTGAAAGCCGGTGCACAACCATAAACCTTCCCCATTCCAGTATCCAATGGTGCCAAAATCATTTCTACAATCCAACGCCTTCATGGTGAAGTGGCATTCACAATCTTTCTCATTCAAAAGCGTGATAAACAAAGAAATAAAACAACATGAACTTTTTCGTCCATGGGTGCATACCAAGTCTGAGTCCTACCAAACTTGTGGGTGTTTATATGCTGAAATTGCATAATATTTTCAGTTTTTGGGTGCCAAACCCCTACCCCTGGACCGATTAGGTGAAATTTGGGATGGGGGCTTCGGTCAACTCCTCCATGCCAAATTTCACCCTCATTGGTGCATGCACAGTGTTGCTGTTGTGGGCGGGAAACTGCTGGTAATTAAATACTGACCCATTGCCCTGCAGTAATGAAGGGAAATCACGACCTGCCCATGTAGCTCAGTGGTTAACACACTCGGGTACCATGTGCAGTGGAGCGTGATGCACCTCAGGAGCCGGGTTCAAAGTTCGGTCCCGGTGAGTCTGTTTTCACCAAAGAATTATTTCAAATAATTCCTGTGCACATGATGAACAGGGAGATAATCCCAGGCAGGAAAAAGAGGGTTCGAGGGTGTCCTCTACAATCTGTGACCGTTGTTGACATCTTGATCAGCAGCGTGAAGGTTGTTAGCCACGCTTGCATGGCTGAAGCTAAAAGGCGAGGCTGGCTACTGGCTGGTGTAACACACAGTACCAGTCAGGGCTAAGCCAACTGAGATGGTAGGCCATGTCTGGAGGCGATGTGAACGAGCAGCTCATTTCCTACGTATCCCTCCTTTACCTTACATGTCACGCATACACTAGCACACACCTACTAATACCCCTCCTCTTCCTGAGCTAGTGCACTGGACCATTATGAGGTCTCAGCGCTGAGGTCCAGAGTAGCAATAGCGAAACGAATGAACAAAGGCAAATCACCATCATCATGGTCATGTTGTCAGAGGGTTGTGCGAGTGCACGCTGTATGCATTTGTGCATTTATGTAGATGACAGTGACAGTGATGCTAGTGAAGATTCAGCATCTGACATCGTGTCTCCAGCTGACAGGTCTGTTATTTCACTTACAGTAGTTTGCCATTTCATTCACTCTACCAACTGTTACTGGTGCACAAACTGTGTGGTTTTCATAAGCTGTTATTCTTTCACTTCCAGTGACAGTTGTTACCTTTGTGATCTCTAGGGTAACAATTGTAACATTGTGTGCTTCCTTTGCTATCTTTTGTTTCTTCATTGTCTTTGCCATCGTATAGATGGTCTCACCATCGTACTAGAAGTGAATGAAAGCTTGAATGTGAATGGAGACTCTGCAATAGCTGTAAAGTTGTTCCATGATGGTACACTGTACACAGTGGTGCACACACACACGCACACACACCAGCCAAGAGATTGGCTCGGAAGAATATCTCCGAAAGACCTGTTTTTGTGTCGGGTGGGACGTAAACCCTTAACTCAGTCAGTCAATCAACACACACTCAAGTTGTTATAATGGCCATTTTTCAGTGAATCTGAGTTACTGTTCTAGTGCTGAATATGCTGTGGCCCTGTTTCTGCCTATCACAAACCGGAGTTCTATCAGAATGGCTAAGATTATCCTTATGCAGCCAATGCTTCACATTAACCTAGGGAGTAACGAATCCAATTTTCTTGTGCCAAAGATCTTGATGAATTTGCAATGAGGTCACCCCCCAATCCGTCCATCAAATGCAGGTGGGGTAGGCAAAATTGCGTTTTTTATTCGTCTTGAAGCTAGGCTTCAGCTGAGTATTGGATTCTCTTTATGGCACGTTTTGGCAGTGTTCATGCATTTGGCTATAACTCGGCTGAAAGTGAACCGATTTGGATGAAATCTGCTGGAGCACTGAGTACATTGTCAGGGGCTGACCCTGGCAGATTTTGGGCGCGATCCATACATGATCAACAGCTGGAGAGCCAGGCGAAATTTTTTTAAATTTTGTCAGGAAAGCAGCACACGATTTCACCGATTTCCCGTTGGCCAAATTCCATTAAATGTGAACATAGCATGTCGATCGGTGTCGCAATGTGAACTTTCCGAACATAATTTTGAAAATTTTACCGCAAGGGGTCGTTTTTCCAAAAAAAATGCAAAAATGTGAAAAATTGTTAACGTCTTGCGACTTTAGGCGTCCATAACATCACTGATTATAGATCAACAGAAATTCACTACCAAGTGATCTGTCTATGGAATGTCTGGTTTCCATTTTTACCATTGGAATCAATTCAAAGTGATTCCCTGGCCATTACAGTCCGTACACGGAATGTACTTTCAAATTTTTCAGACGGGTTCGATGTTAATGAAGCACGGCACAGCACAATATGATAACTGTCATGTGACACTAGTCCGCATTGAATGTAGGAAGTAAATAGCTCAGCAGCTTAACTGTTGATAAACTTTTTTTATCCTATTATTAAAGGGCATAATTCGGAATAACAATTTCCAAATAATTGCTATCAAACTGAAGTAAACAGGAACGGAGAAACTTAACGATTAACGGGAGGAATTACGGAATTGAAATGCGTGACGGCATAACTATACTTTCACCAGATGGCGCCATGAGCTACATACTGCACATCACATGGAAGGCTGTTATTTCATTTACAATTCTAAAGAATAACTGTGCAAAAAATTGACGTTGTTTACTGGTAATTTGTAACATTGACAGATTTTTGTCATGCCATCTTGTGTCTTAGTTTTATGGAACTTTTGGCATAAGACTACAGTCACCTATGCATAAGCCATTCTTCGCACGTTTATAACGATCTTCAGGCGCATGATGGTTTGTGAAGATGCATGGACGTAGGAAAGCGAAGTTAATGTAGCATTAACGGAACTTAGGTTAAGGAAGTATATAGTTCAGGGCGTGATTCGGATTCCACACCGCGGACAAAGTTTGCTGACTACGATTGCCTTGTTCCATTAGATGATAAAGCATGGAAACCAGTCTAAGAGTCTAGACAAGCTACAATTATATTATTAGACCGCATCACGCATCGCAGTACTACTTACGTAGATGCGGCCAATTGTTACTGACCGAGTAGCGTGGTCTCTCGGTCTGTCACCTAGTGAGCCCCGCAAAAACGGCTGAAGCGATCGAGATGCCGTTTGTGTTGAGGACTCTGGTGGGCCCAAGGAACCACATATTAGATATAGCCGAGTGCGTCGAGCCAAATACTGTATTGTGGGCAATGGGCATTCCACACAATACAGCCATCTAGTTCTATCATTTTAGCCACTGCCGTCTCGGACGCCTTACCGCTGAAACGTTTTGCATCTCCACTGGCAGAGTTTAATGTCCTTTTGAATGACATTCTCACTATGCATTTGCTGTGGATGGCCAACAACATTCATAATCAAATAAATGTAAAAAAACTGCAGTTTATACACAGTGTTAACGGCGACGGATCGAAAACTGCAAAAATCATAAAAAGGCAATGTTAACCACACATAACATTGACATTCAGGCTATGTTAGTGTGGTTAACATTGCCTTTTTATGATTTTTGCG
>Ga0209780_1000329_pt1 | contig 24110 bp, 22 predicted proteins | sample WorMetexBAHAMAS2_FD_187384 | JGI IMG/M metagenome (GOLD analysis project Ga0209780, IMG submission 187384) | Marine gutless worms symbiont microbial communities from Max Planck institute for Marine Microbiology, Germany - Inanidrilus exumae... | ecosystem: Host-associated > Annelida > Digestive...
GAATGGAGCGGGGCGGATTTCCCGAAACAGTTTTTTTTTATCAGTTGTTTCGGGAATGGAGCGGAGCGGATTTCCCGAAACAGTTTTTTTTTATCAGTTGTTTCGGGAATGGAGCGGAGCGGATTTCCCGAAACAGTTTTTTTTTTATTTTTAATTAGTTAAATTTTTGCGTCCTAAATAGGGACAAGTCTATTAAAGAAACTCAATAATCATGGTTGTAGTAAAAAATCTCAGCAGAACATACAATATCCTTGAAGGCAAACGCTTGAAAATGCGTCAGCAATTGTATGACAATTTTAATATGACTGTCGAAGAAGGGCAATTTGTTGCCATTGTCGGTAACTCTGGCTGTGGCAAAAGCACTTTGCTGAATGTGATTGGAATGCTAGATTCTTTGCAGGATCGGCGCTATGTCAAAATCATAGACGAGGTGACACAAAAAGAAAAGAAGATTCCACAAGTCGAAGGCAGTGGACATATTTTTATTAATGAGCAAGATATTACGGAGTTATCTGGTGATGCACGCGCCGATTATCTTAATAAACATATTGGCTTTATTTTTCAGTTTCATCATTTAATTCCTGAATTAACGGCGTTGCAAAATGTAGCCTTGCCAATGCGGATTGGTGGCAAATCTAAAAAAGAGGCAAATGCGCGGGCAAGAGCGTTACTTGAGGAGATGGATTTACATGACTACGCTTCTAAGTATCCTGCGGTGTTATCAGGCGGTGAAAAACAGCGTGTTGCTATTGCCCGTGCTTTAACAAATCAGCCACGTATTTTATTGGCTGACGAGCCAACTGGTAGCCTACACCCTGAGTTTAAGGCGGATATTTTAGAGCTGTTTCTACGTTTGAACCGGGAAAAAAATTTGACGATTTTGATGGTGACACATGATGTCAGTAGTATTTATAAAGATAGTCAACTTAAAGTGGATAGAATCATTCCATTAACTAAGTCTAATATCATGGAAAGTAGAGGTGGGCAAACAAATTGCTTCATTTTCCCTTGAAAAAGGGGAAAAAATTGGCGAAGGAGGTTTTGGCACCGTTTATGAAGTTGCGGATAAACCCAATCTGGTTATGAAAGAGGCTTATAGTGGTAAAGCTAATGCTCAATTAGCTATTGAAGCCGATAATCTAAAATTACTCACAGAACTTGGGTATCCAACTGTCTTTAAAGAATTTGCACAATGGATTGATGCTGATGGTGTTGCCCGACAAGCTATCATTATGAAGAAAGTGGATGGCTCGCTTAGTAAGGAAATATTACAAACGGGTAAGTTTGAAGGTATAACCCCGACTCCTTCATCTCTTAACTTGGTTAATAAAAACACTATTCAAGAACTTAAACAGTTTCGAGCTAAAGCAGCCAGTGATAATTTTGTAATAGATGATCTTCAGTTTATGGTGGATAAAAGTGGTTCTATTCATTTGATCGATCCGGCTCGATTGAAAAATTTGTCAGGCTTGCAGCCTAAGCTACGCAAACCTCAAATAAAAGCCTATTTAAAACGTATAGATCGTATGATCAAGGATTTTGAAAAAATCCTACCTCAATAAGAAGGTGATCAGTAAATGAAATTCGTGAATAAACCTGACGAAGTGGATGATTTATTAGTAAAACCAAGCTATATAGTTGATAACTTAGCTGTATTACGTCGTTTATCAAACCATAAAATCAAAAATTTGTTTCGTTTAGCTGATGATAAAGAAGATGATCCCTTAAAAGATTACGGCTCATTGGTGCTAGAAACAAACAAAGGCTCGCGGGTACTCATTGGGCTAGATGAGGGAATGAATAATGTTTTTTTATTAGATACGATTGATAATGAAAAAAGAGTCAAAAAAGCCCTAAATCGGGCTAATACTCAATTACATATTGTTCGCCATTATCAATCTCGTCTGTTACCACAGATTGATTTTAAACAACACATACTTAAAATCGAAATCGTTTGGCGTGAAAGCGAGTTTGAAGGTTGGCATTTGATGAGTGGGATAGGATTGACGTTTGCCGATGGTAATACAGTGATAATTGGTACAACGCTGACAGAACTGGAAATCCAAGGTGTCTGGATTTTGACACCTGATGAACTCAGTCAAGGCTGGTATTTCGATCAACAAGGAGTGAACGATAAGTCTCACGTTTGACTGTTTTTAAAAAGGGAAGGTTTTTGGGAGATGAAAAGCTAAAATTCGCTGAGTCTTCTGAAAGCGTTAATATGCCCCAAGCACCTTCTTTGAGTTCTCCATTTTTATTAAAATTGAGATGTTCTAATCCCACCAGTAGTGAATTACCCGGTCCTTGACAAGGACCAATCACTTGATGGTGATGTCCAAATAAGTGGACTTTTGGTCTAACACGTTTTGCCAGTTCTGCTAGGTATATAGAGCCACTTTGTAAGTCTGGACATTGGGGGCCTGCGTGAGTCATCAAAATGTCAATTTTTTCAGATTTATTAAAAGCCGATTTGGCTTTAAGTTCGCTGAAAAAACTGCGATCAATATTGACATGTCGATGTGCTTTGCGAGATTTTTGACGTGCTTTTTTACCACGCGCTAGATGCTCCGTTATGGGCGGAATGCCTCCAAATCCACCAATAGTTAGCTGCTGGCGTTTTGAGTGCTTGAAAAGCGTGATTTGTTGACCGTCTGGAATAAAATGTAAGCGTTGCCAAGGATCAACGGTTTCTGGCCTGGAAAACGAGTTAAGGTAATCAAAATCCTCGTGATTACCCCTGATAAAGTAAGTGTTAGGCGTATTTTGGCGACCCAGATAAAATTCACCCTCTTCACTTTGAGTGCAGAATTTGTGAAATCCGAGTTCATCAGGATCGATTTCGGCGTATTTTTGGGTTGCATCATCTACCTTAAAAGGATTTGGGAATGCGCCCATATCGCCTACTTGTAGTAAGCCTGATAATTTGATGCCTGACTCGTTTTCCCACAAAAGTGCCAAGGTGTACATGAGGGCAATTCGACCATGAATGTCGCCAAAGACGGCAAAATGATGTTGCTGATTACAAGAGTTCATAAAATTAATTGAGGTACAAGCTTATGATGAAAAAAGTCGGTCATTTGATTTTGGTTTTTTTGAGTTTTTTTATTATTGCCACGCAGGTGATGGCGGCACCTGCACAATATATGGCTTTTCAAAAGCTGGCACTATACCATAATGACACCGAGAACAAGTATTATTTGGCGCTTCATTCCATAGATGACTCAACCGATCTGAAAAATCTCGATCTTGACAATCTGCACATCAGGCTGAAAACCAAAGATGGAGTCGAAATTGATGTTGATCGCAAGGATATTATTGTGATCCCTCTAGGGGATATGTATGCAAAAAGGGATGCAGAATATACGTTTTTTCAATTCAATCTGGTTATTGATACCAGTGCATCTATTGATGACAGTGATTTGAGAAAGGTTAATCAGATATTAACCCGTTTTGTTGATCGTCTCCCTGCGCCATTCAAAGCGCAAATTATCAAGTTTTCCAACAAGGTTAACAAAAGCCCTTTTACAAAGGATAAAAATCAACTTAAGCGATGGATTGCACAACCATACGAGAGAGATATGACGGCTCTACACGATGCGATTGGCGTGGCAGTGGAAGAGTTGAAATATGTGGGTAAAAAAGTACCTTTGAAGTTTTCTGTTATCTTTACTGATGGGCAAGACACTGCCAGTGAACGATACAAAGATGAGTCTTATTTTAGAAATCATATTATTTCACTGACTTCTGACAATGCTATTCCGTTGTTTATTGTCGGTGTCGGCGGGGTGAATGTCAATTTGTTGAAGAGCATCAGTCGCTTTGGACATTTTGAGCATGTGCAAAATGTGCCAGATGTTGATAAGTTTTTTGATTTTGTAGGGGGGATAATCAACGGCACTTACATTTTTAAGATTCCGGCGGTTGGTACGCTAGATAGTCTGCAAATGATTTACATTATGAAAAAGCGAGCGTCTGGTAAGTTTACAACAATACAAGACATTTCTGTGGATTAACTTGGTTTGCTAAGTACTGAATCATCAATTTAATTGTCTGAATCAGAATTTACAGAATTAAAGAATTAACAGAATAAACAATCGATCTAAAAAGGTTTTATTCTGAAAATTCTAAAATTCTGTAAATTCTGATTCAGACAATAAATAATTGATAGGGGAATAACAATGAATATAAAGGTTTTGCTAATGAAAAGTATGCTCAGCATGGCTATTTTAACTATCTTTCTGAGTGCGTGTGCAGCTACGCCTGACAAAACGTCGGAAGTACCTAAATATGGTATCTTGCCTTTTGAAACTGAAAACATTACTAAGGAAACTTCGGGCTTAATACCAGATAAATTCAATAAAGATTTGGCTGCAACTGTTAAGGGAACAATTAATAGTTTGGGAATTGATTTAGATAAAAAACCGCTAAAGGTTTATCTAATAAAAGGTGAACAACCTATCAGCAGAACAGATGTAGAAGCGCCTGTTGTCAGTTTTGATAACAAGTATAAAAATACGCTTTATACGGATTTGCAAGCCATGAGTAAAAAGTATGATGGTATTATTTTTGGACATCTGGAGGAGGAACTAGCTGGTGATGGCTCATTGCTTTTGATTATGCGTGTGTATAGGAAAAAAGACCATCACATTGAGAGTTTTGAAGGGGATGCGATTAATTTGGGTGTCGTAACCACCAAAGCCCAGATGACAAAGCAGTTGGGAGACAGGATAATCCAATTATCAAAAGAAGTAAAAAGGTATATTGTTGGGCTGCCTGATTCTGTTGGTTCAGGTGGTGGTGCGCCTGAGGATAATGGTGCGCCTGAAGATGATAAAAATACCCCTGGGAAAGATAAGGATAATGACTTTTTTTCTATTGCTGAAGAAGTGGAACCAAAACTTGAGGGGGGAGTATTACCTGGAAAAGAAGTCAAGCCAACTGATAGAACAAAGGCTACAGTGACATCCATGTCATTAAAGGAGGTTTATAAAATGCTTTATAAGCAGAAATTTTACGTCATTGTGCCTTTTAACGACAATAAACACATAAATGCCCGTAGAGACGCAGCACAAGCACTAGGAATAGATAAGTGGACGTTTCGTGATAGTTTTGAAGAAGTAAAGAGAAAAAGTACCGAGATACCTACTAATACTAATAGTTGTTATGAAAAAAAGGTTTTATCGTACCCCATTCATTCTGGTGCAAAAGGTAATAAGTATAATATTTGCTATGATGTAAGATACTTACACGATAAAGGTGATTTCGTACCGGAATACCAGGTAAATAAAGAACATTGCGATTCTTTACAACGAGGACGAAAAACATCAACGCTAACTTATCCACAAGCAGAAAAAGAAATCGAAAAACTCCGCAAGGAAACTGGCAACCAGCAATGGAAAATACCGAGCATTGAAGAGCTTTATGTCTTGACTGAAGGGCATTTACCTTATTCAAGGCTGGAAAATGTACCAAACGTCATTTGGAGTTCTACTTCTCTTCCAAATCAGCCAAACAGAAAATGGGTGATACAGGCTGCCCTGAAAGAAAAGAAGGAATGGAAAACATATCGTTGGGAATATTCTTATTATCCCCGCCCAAGACTGTGGGACTCCTCTAATTCTAATTTGAATTATCCATATGCGGATACCGCAATCCTATTTCCTGTTTATACCTGTGAACCAAACAATTAGAGACTAAATGCACCCAATACTCCTAGAAATCAATGGATTCACCCTACACACATACGGCACAGTCATGGCACTAGCATTTGCGCTATGCCTGATTCCATTGACACAACGCTTTCCGCGTCACCTATTCTCTTTAATAGATCTTTACAACTTTTGTCTAATTATCCTGTTCGTCATATTTGTAGGAAATCGCCTACTACAATATAGCTATTACCATCTACTAGGCTTTGAACGCGGAGAATCGCTTGCTATAGACGAACTAATAAATGGGCGCGGCTCTTACCCAGCATTAATTATTACCTTAATACTACTATATTTATATTGCCGTATCCGCCAAATACCCCTATTGCCAACGCTAGACGTATTAATCCCCTACGCCATACTACTACTAGCTATTCAGCGCAGCTTTGGCTGTTTTATGGCAGGATGTTGTTATGGAACACCAACAAACTTGCCTTGGGGCATAACGTTTCCCCTTCTATCAAGAGCCGGACAAGCATTTCCAGGCATCAGCATTCATCCGACACAACTATATTACGGCATCAGTGCTTTTGGGATATGGATATTTTTGCTCATATACAATCACTCAGCACCTAAAACCGGAAAAGTCACAGCGATAGGGCTAGGATTATTAGCCTTTACCTATTTTTGGATTAGTTTTTTACGTGGGGATGCGTCTGGACTAACATTGAGTCAATATGCATCTATTATATTGATTGTATTTGCTACAATATTATACCTCCGACAACACAAACTGGGGCGTTCCTGACAATAATTTTTGTTTTATTATGGATAATGATTTATTATATCGTTCAATGAAAATAAGTGCTAACGGTTTGCCAGTGGTGGGTGCAACTGCTAGAACTCTAGGAATTAGAGAGGGCATTGATATTTTAGTCATTTCGGCTCAAGTCAAACCAAATACTGGCGGTATGTCTGTAAGTCCGCCGCCACCATATAATCTTCCAACTCACCGTCGCCCAGCTGAGTTTGGTGGAACTGGTAAAGATCCGATATGGGAAATAAACCTCAATTGTTTAAATGCTTTTAAACTTCAATATCGACCCGATCCACTGAAACCCAACAAGCACGTATTCATTGAACCTATAACCGATATGCTGTTTGAAGAATATCAACTGGCAATAGCAGCAACTCTACAAGAATGGAGTTTGACAGGTAATCAAAAATGAGCGATGAACTATCCGTTTTAACAGAGGCTTTACAACAAAATAGCCCAATGGAAAAATTAGAAAAAATCGTTAAAGATTTGCTAAAAAAAGGATACTCGAAACAAAGTATTCTGGCAAAATTTGAGTCTTTCCGTGAAACAACAACGGACGAATACTATGAAGATATTGTATTAGATATGATGGATTTTATCACAGGATGGTGTAGTCCCCATAAGCGTATTGATACACCCCATACCTTCACTGAAACTGATGAGAATGATCTAAGCTATTTTATTATTCATCAACTAGAAGTGATTGAAAAAGCGATTGACCAATTTCATCACTATTTAGAGCAAAAACAGTTCAATTTTCAAAAAACGGAACAAATCCTTGAGAATACCAGAATAGTAGGAAAACTTAATCATAGACAATTAGCGTTATTAGAACAGGTGTTAAAAAATTCTCATATGATGGGTTCATTTTAGTAAACTTGTACTTTTAGCGAGCTTAATATCAATGCCATTAAGTAAAATTGTCGGGGGAAATTGTGGGAAAAAACACACCAAAGAGAAAACGTGTTTTTAAATCGCAGTTGTTTCGGGAAATATGCTCCGCTCCATTCCCGAAACATCGAAAAGGATTGCCCCTACAATAGACGTGATTTCTTGTGGTTGCCCTTATTCGTTAAGTTCCCTATGGGAGGAAATGCAGATTTAATGCAGCAAAACCTATCATCGTCTCTTAATAGCTGTTAGGATCTAATCTTTTATTATTTTTAAATCTAATTATAAAAAAGGGAAAGATGGTTTGTTGCTAAAAAAACATTTACAACAACTTGAAAAATACGGCCAGGCTGCTGTTAAATATTTAAAAAATGGTAAAATTCGTTACTACGGCAAGATAATACCAGCCAAAAAAACTGGTATAATGGCGGGACGCCGTACAGTAAGAGAATGGAATCCCGTAAATGGACAAAAAAGAACATGGCATGAAACGTTAGATTATTCGGGACAAGTGAGACAAGTGAGACCACAACGTTCTGATAGGTTAAAAATACATTACCAATTTGATGAATTGGGAAACTACATCCGAGGCAAAAGTTTTTGCGGACGCAAAAACTTTTGCCTCGGATGGAAAATGGTGATGATTATGCAAGTGTCTGCAAACGAGGTAAAAGAAATTTTCCAACAATTAATAAATGAAAAATTTTCTCGCGAGGAAGTGGCTGAATGGGCCTTCATCCGAACACAAGCTTATGACAATGAACAACTTGAATTTTTTCCACCTGAAGAAGAATGTAGAATATGGGAAACGCTTCAATATCTTGAAGGGGTTGATTTAAAAGAAAATAATTACACATATTTACATGTAAATAGCGAATTTGTCCAAGAATTTAGTGAGAAATGGGGGATACAAGCGGAGAGAGAAACCAATATTTCAACTCACCCCAAGCACGAATATGTGGTAACACTGCCTGATACCTTGGATACTATTTTGCTTAAAATTCAACGTAAAGAAGGACGACCGCTCGGTACACTTATCAATCAGTGGGTACAGGAAAAAGTGCAACAATACGCTAAAGCAATGTAATTTGTTTATCGTTATTTGATACCTCAATGCCATTAAATTAAGGGCAACCATAAAGGATTGCCCCGACATTTTTTTCCTGTTTGGTGTTTGTAGGGGCAATCCCTTGTTGCTGTCCCTAAATGACATAGGACTACTACACCTCCGACAAGACAAACACATAAAATCAAATGAACCAACAAATTAGATTTTTCACTACTATCTCACTACTACTTTTGACAGAAGTCGCATTATGTGCATTATCCGTTGACTTCAGTCAAACCTATGTTAAGTGGGGAGAACCCGTCGTCCTAAAAATTAAAGTCACCAATCCAGTGGACAAAACCATTCAAGGGGGGATTACCATTTCATTTTCAGGCAATTTAATTGTCACTGATCATGATTCTGAAAGTAAAATCTATCGGAAAGGAAGTTGGATTTATTATAAATCGGGCAACGGACGTAAATGCTGCGTACACAATCAAAAAATCGTGGTAGAAAACTGGTATAAACGGTGGCACCCTCATGAAACCAAAACGATGAAGCTCACCTTTTTCGCCCTACGCACTGGAATACTAAAAACCTATATTCGTGCTACCTTTATTAAACAGCCTTCCCGTGTTATAAATATTCCGGAGACATCATCTATACAAGATCAACAACATTATCCCGTTATTGTCAAACAGATTTATGTCAACCAATCGGATGACTTTATTCATAATTTTCAATTATTGATAGACACCCCTGAAATCGGTGACTCCAGCGAATTCATGGATAATTTGCAAGGTCTTATCAACAATCCCAAGGATTCACGAGCCTTGAAATATTTTGGTATCCAAAATCTCAAAAACTCCCCAGATTACCTGGCACAACTTCAAAAACCGATTAAAAACCCTAAGATTGCGAATTCTCCTCAATTAATGTATTACCTCAAGCGATTAATCAATAATCCCTTGGATGAAGAGGCTTTGCGTTTTTTCCAAATAAAAGTGGTCAAACCTTCTCAACAATCGCCTGCCCAAAAACGTTTGGAGCAAGCAAAAAAGGAAACCATAGATTTCATCAACCAACAAGCTGGTGGTACCGTACTAGTACAACTGATAGAAGCAGAAGGAGATATTACTTTTGTGCCAAGTCGTTATAATCGCATTGCATTAAGCCGAGATGGTCGAACCTACCGATTTAACAAAAACAGTGCCAACCTAGTACTTGATATTGCCCGTACGATTAAAAACAAGATCAAGCCCGATTCGCAATATATCAACCAAGCTGAACCTTTTTCTGGTAAAAGCTACACTCAATTAATTAATACCTTATCAAATTAAACTATGACAAATAAGCTACTCAAAAAAATGCAATGGCGAAAATGGCGACTTTTATTATTTTTGCCATTTATTCTCGGAGCAAACCAGTGCCAATTAGCCCCAGAATTTAAACAGGCAGTGGAGGATAAGATCACAAAAAACAAATCCCAGGACATACACATTACAGTATTACCTATCGCAGATAGGGTACGAACACCTGACAGTCAACGTGTTGTCTGGCATATTAGCCATTTTTTAGCGAATGGTATGAACGCATTTGCTGATATATTTAACCACAGCGAAGTACGATTTGTGTTTTATGATAAGAAAGGAATCAAGAAATCAGAACATGCCCCCCAATTAACTTCAAAAGGACGCAGCACCAACGTACATCAATTAGTCAAACTGATTGAAAACACCGCTAATGATCAAACTGCCCTATTAAATTCTGTCATCAAGGACTATATGAATCCGTTAAATGCAGATATTTTGCTGACTGGGCAATACAAGTCAGCTAACAATGAAGAAGTGTTGGACGTTTTCCTATTTTTCAAGCCTAATAAAGCGTGTTCAAGGAAGACTATTGCTTTCTCAGGGCAAAAATTGATGTGTAAAGACAGTAAAACTTCGGAAGAGAAATTATGTGATGGCGTTTCTGAAAAAATTGGGCTTGAAATAATGAATATGTTTATAGGAAACAATGCTCCGACAAACACACCCAAAAGTGCCTGTGGTCCTAAAATTGCTGTCTCCGAACCCGATGATATTCTTGCTCTTCTACCAGGAGAAGAAGTGGCAGAACGTGCAGCTCCAAGCAGTAATGTCCTATTTAACCGTCAGGCATTTGAAAAAATTATTAAAGGGAAGTCAACAAAGGCAAAAACGGTTCCACCGTATGCCCAACAACCAATCCCTCAAAGCAGTGGAAACCAGCCGCCGTCGTCATCAAGCAAAACAATCTACATTACCCAACTTTCTTTTGTAGATATCAGTAGTTATACCAGTATCAAACATGATGAAAATGAATGGATTAATACCGCAGTACAACGCGGAATACAAGCGGCTCTCAAAAGGAAAAGCACACTCGCCTTTAATGCCAAAAATCATGCGATACAGAATGATGATACAAACTTCTTAAAGTTTCTCGACACCTTTTATGACCCAAATAAGGGGATAAAGGATGCCTTACAAGCCGTCATAAAAGACATAATGGCACCGAATGGTGTAGATATTCTCGTGACTGGTGAGTACGAAAAAACGCGGACAGAAGTCAAAGTGAAAGCAGTATTGTTGCTGAGGAGTAGCCAGTCACAAGTGGCAAAAGAACTTCAGTTTAAAAAGTCTGACTTTGAATGTATCGAGGAAGACATTTGGGGTGGGAAAACCAAGGGGCTGTGCAGCAAAGCTCTGCGTGATATTGAGAATGCAGTCGCAGATTTACTGGCTGGTTTGTAGCGCAATTACGCCACCCACTTCCAAGCTCAATGCCATTAAGTGCCGTGCCGACTCACTCCGACAGGTTTGGTTTAGGAGTCCTAACTTTAGTTTGGGCAGGCGCCATGCGTTCCTTTGAACAAATTTATTTTGTCCTTATTAATACAGCGAGCGTAGGTGCGTCCCACGCACCTTTTAAATCAGCTTTGGCGTGTGGATTGAGTTCTAGCAAATGCAGCCTACGCTTGCTCCCCGCTTAATAGCACCAATAACGCCCGCAATTTATCGCGCACCGCCGTTTCACCAAAATGCTGTTCTACATACTCCCTACCTCGCTCGGCGAGAGAGCTCTCCCCATAACACCGAATCTGTGTACAAACGGCAAACGGCATCGGCAAAATCCTCTGGATTATCCGCAATCAAAGCAGTTTCATCCCCTACCAATCCCATGCCCTCGGCACCAATACTGGTATTGACAACTGGCAAGCCTAAAGACAATGCCTGACCCAATTTGCCTTTCATACCCGCGCCATAGTGTCAAATATACACAAAAACGCGCCGCTTAGCAAATTTAGCTTCAACTTCATCCACCCAGCCCGCCACTTTAATAGTGTCACTTGCCAAAGCTTTCATTTTATCTTTCATATAGCTGCCAATCAGGTATAAACAAACTTCTGGCAAACGGGCGTGGATTTTTGGCAACACTTTTTCAACAAAATAGTAGACAGCATCATTATTAGGGTGGTGATTATAGTTACCGATGAAGACTAAGCTATCTCGCTGCTCAAAACCGGTTTCTGCGCCCGGATGCTGCTGATGAATATTTGGAATCACTGAATAATCTAAATGGGGCAATTCTTTTTGTAATCTTCATCATACATCGGTAAAATAAGAAGTTTCGAGGCAAAAGTTTTCGTTTTCGAGGCAAAAACTTTTACCTCGAAAGCTTGCTGTCATTTTGACAACACCCATTAGTTCAAATAGTTATCCAAGACAATAAATTCAAACTCATCGCTTATGAACTAGATTCAGAAGATATTGTAAAATGGATAAATTAGAGAAATATCATTTAAGGATGATATAAATGTTTAATTGATTTTTGACACTGAACATGATCATTACCGGCTACTTATATGTCAACAAAAATTTTACGCAAAGGCATTTCTACCCTACTCAACAGCAGCATCATAGAAATCCTCTCTGATGCACCGGGTACCCGTAAAGCCGTCGAATTATTAAAAGAAAATTTCACCTTCACAGCCGCTGAAATCGCCAAAAATTTTCAAGACAGTTATGCTTACGCCTTAGCAGCGATCAGTAGCGGCTTGGCGGCACCGGAAAATCAACGCGGTTTTTGGCAATCGCTATTTCGAGCTAATGTCGAAAACGAATTTTCGCAACGCTTGGAACAGGATTATTTATTGCCCTTTGTTCAGGATGATGAAAATTTTCAAGAAACCGTAGCGCAACAATGCCAGCAGATAGCCACACTCACACTCTTTCAAGCGGATAATGTCCATTTTTCTGAGACTGAATTAGCCAGTTTTGTCACCGCCAGCGGGGCAAATTCTATGACTGATTTAGTTTTAGAATTGGTGCAAACTCAGCACAGCTTGGATGAATCGGTGATCGCTTTTTTGCAATTTAAGGACTTGCTGGGCAATGCGCTATTGTTTTTTTTTACATGAACAACTCCGCAAAGAGCCACGCTTTCAAACTACCTTAGCCGCCTTGCAACGCGAAGGTTTAATCGCTGATGTCAAGGAAATTAAACAGACTTTACAAACGATTAAGGGAAAATATGAACAAGCCGTTCAAGCTGATGATTTGGATGAAGTGCTGGAATTAGCGCAACAGCGAAAACAGTGGCAACAAATTGAATCCCATTATGCCCAGTTTTTGGAATTTTGCCAAGATTTTGCTGATTGGGCACAATTGCTGAATGTCCAAATAGAACAAGTCTTGGCAGCCATGCCAAAATTGCAAGCGCAATTAGGGGGCATTAAAAGTGATACTGAACAAATTTTAGCCATTATTCAAAAATTGATGGCGCGTGCCGATTTGTCGCTGGAAATTAAGCCGCGTGATGAATTGACGCAATATAGTTCTGCCAATTTGGAATTGATAGGGCAGGCGCTGCAATTATCAAAACGCATATCCGTTTCTTCACCAGAATATAGTCGTGTGGCGATTGGCTTAGGGAGTGTCGTGTCTTCGCAGGGCGATTTAAAACAAGCCAAGGCATTATTTACTAAAGCCTACGAACAGGCGAACAATGATGAAGAACGGGCGTTGAGTGCGTTTAACCTTTTTCAAGTATTTATTCGTGAACAAGTTTATGATAAAGCCTTAAGGTATTTACAAAAAGCGATTGAGCTGAATCCACAACGTTATGCCTTGCATAATGTACATACTTATAGCATTCAAGAGATATTGGGTGCTGGTGGAATGGGGTGCGTCTTTTTGGCGCAACACCGTTTAAAGAAAGAATCAGTCGTCATCAAGTGTTTTTGGGAAATGCGGCAGGGTTCACCGGATGCCCTGTTCAAAGAAGCTTTTTTGATGGCGGAAATTGCGGGCAAGTATGTACCACAACCACTTGATTGTGGTTTTTTTGATTCAGTCAAGCAAAAGCGCGGCTATTTTATCTCGGAATACATAAAAGGGGCAATCGATGGCGAAAAGTGGTTAGATAAATACGGCAAGTTGGATGTGGAAACCGGTATTGCGGTGGGTTTACAAATTGCGAAAGGTTTGCAAATCGCGCATGATAAAGGGATTTTCCATTTAGATTTAAAACCCGCCAATATTTTGTTGCAGCGGCAAAATAATAAGATATTGGTGAAAGTCATTGATTTCGGATTAGCGAAAGTGGCGCAGTCGTTAGGGCAGGAAATGGTTGGGCGCAGTCAGTCTGGGTTGAGTCTATTGGTGCAGGCGGCGGTGTTTGGCACGATGGATTATGCGCCACCGGAACAACGAGGCTTGACGGGGTATGGTGAACCAACGGCTAAAAGTGATGTGTATGCGTTTGGGAAAACTTTGTATCGTTTATTGACGGGAGAGAATCCACAGACGTTGCATCCAAGACGTTTGGCTTCAGCACCGGAATTGTTTGAGCTGTTGTGTGATTGTGTGGAGATTGAGCCTGAAAAACGGGTTGATGTGGGCAGTTTGATGAGGCGATTGGAGGGTTTGTTAGAGCCAGCAAAACCTGAACGAATCAAGCCGTCACTCAAAGCAGTTGAAAAACCAAATACGCCTACAAATACACAAAAAGCACCATCTCCTAGCTCAAGAAAGAGTCGGCGTAAGAAAGGACTCCTGATTTTTCTCGGGAATTTCGTATTTCTCAGCATAGTGGTTAGTGCATTCGATTTAAACAATACTGAACCGGCTTGGGAAAACTTATTTGCTTTTTTTACTATTGGCGTTATTCCAGTTTATTCAATCTACCTAATGATTAAAGGCTGAACGAAAAAACCTGTCATCTAACAAGGCAAATCCAGCATATCCAAAAAGCAGAGCGATGATGAACGAGGAGCACCGCTTTTTGGGTATGCTGGATTTGCGACCTTAGACTCGGTAATCAGCTCGCCCTTATGAATTGAACTAATTGAAATTTAATATTAATAAAATTAATAATTTATATTATATAATCTGTTTATAGCACTCATAATATCTGAATCATAATTTGCAGGATTAAAGAATTTTCAGAATATTTTTTTAGTAGGGTTTGGCTTATTTGGTTTTTATTCTGTTAATTCTAAAATTCTGTTAATTCTGATTCAGACAATTAGTTAATCACAGTACAACTCATAATGTCTGAATCAGAATTTGCAGAATTTTAGAATTTTCAGAATAGTTGTTTTGATAGGGCTTGGCTTGTTTGGTTTTCTTAGTGAGTACAGCGAATGTAGGAGAAGGAATAAAAACTTATAACGACGGACTTGATAGTGCTGATTGGCGGTGTTTAAGGGTTTTTAAAGATGTGCCTGGTGTTTTTAGTCAAGGAGAAACCCTTACAGAAAAATGTCAAAGACGCTTACTATATGATGATAGCCAGTGATGAAACCGATTTTCGTGAACTCAATTCACACATAACAAAGATAGGTATTAAAGTGTGAAACGAGAAAAAAATAAAAAGGCAATTGGGTATTTAGCAAGCGTAGGATTTTAGGAGAGAAGATTACAAAGCTAAAGCTTTGTACTCCAACACCTCAACTTAAAAAAAACTAGCATCTCGAATTCTGTTTTGACTTATCCCTTTTTAAATGCAATCCGTGTAGTTTTGTTGTGAAATTTAGTGGAGACAATTATTAATGAATAAATTTGTTTTTCAAGTGGTTATTGAAAAAGACAGTGAGGGTTATTTTGCCTCCTGCCCTGCCTTACAAGGTTGTTATACTCAAGGAAACTCTTACGAAGAAGTTTTGTTGAATATTGAAGATGCCATTCGTCTGCACATTGAAGATCGTTTAGACGAAGAAGAGCCTATTCCAGCCATCCAATCGGTCAGTTTAGCAGCAGTGGAGGTGAGAGTTTGAGTTCACGTTTACCTAGAGTAACAGCCGCCCAAGTCATTGGAGTCTTAGAAGCAATAGGTTTTTTTCTAACTCGTCAAAGTGGCAGTCATAAAATATACAAAAATGCTGAAGATAGACGAGTTACCGTTCCATTTCATAGCGGTAAAACCTTGCACCCAAAAACTCTCAAAAGCATCATTAGTGATAGCGGATTGACGGTAGATGAGTTTATAGATTTGCTTTAGCAGCTTTCTCTCGTTCCCACGCTTCACTGCGGAATGCCCTTATAAAGGAACCCCCAAAACAGGTTAATAGATTTTCGTCTTGAATATTGGATAGAGGATGGTTGGTATGTAGGGCATCTTAAAGATCAATGCCATTAAGCCTGTCCCGACGTTAGGAGGGATTAAGCCAAAATTCATAGATGTAGGGTGGATTAAGCGGAGCGTATCCACCTGATTAATCTATTCCAAAGTTTTGGTGGAGACGCTATCGCTTAATCCACCCCATATGGTCCGTACTCAATTTATCACATAAAGGAACCCCCAAAACATGTTAATAGATTTTCGTCTTGAATATTGGATAGAGGATGGTTGGTATGTAGGGCATCTTAAAGATGTGCCAGGTGTTTTTAGTCAAGGAGAAACCCTAGAAGAATTACAGGAAAATATCAAAGACGCTTACTATATGATGAGAGCCAGTGATGAAAGCGATTCTCGTGAACTCAATTCTCACATAACAAAGATAGGTATTAAGGTGTGAAACGAGGAAATTTTATAACATTTATAGAAATCCGATTTTTTAAAAAAATCGGATTTCTTTGAAAGAATTAAAGAGATGTTGGTAAAAAAAATAAAAAGGCAATTGGGTATTTAGCAAGCCAAGCGTAGGTAGCCCGTATTATCAGGCGGAGACGCTACGCTTTTCAGTTGTTTCGGGAATGAGGTACGATTTCCCAAAACATTATCAACTGATTCAGACAATTATTCAATCACAGTACAACTCATCATGTCTGAATCAGGATTTGCAGGATTTTAGAATTTTCAGAATAGTTTTTTGGTAGAGTTTGGCTTGTTTGGTTTTCTTAGTGAGTACAGCGAATGTAGGAGAAGGAATAAAAACCTATAACTACGGACTTGATAGCGCTGATTTACTGTATTGAAGCTTTTATTCGTTGTTTGCCATTCGCTGTACTCACCATTGCGACAGATAACTGATTCAGACAATTATTCAATCATAGTACAACTCATCATGTCTGAATCATAATTTGCAGAATTTTAGTTATAATTTTCAGAATAGTTTTTTGGTGGGGTTTGGCTCATTTTATTCTGTTAATTCTAAAATTATGTTAGTTCTGATTCAGACAATTGAGAGTTTCGGGAAATCCGCTCCGCTTCAGTCACTAAACAACTGAAACCTGCGGGGGTGATTTAGTATTAGTCTCCCCGCAGGTTTGTTTTAATTTAACAACGCCCGTAATTTATCACGCACCGCCGTTTCTCCAAAATGCTGTTCTATATATTCTCTACCTTGGCGAGAGAGTTTTTCCCATAACACAGAATCAGTGTACAAACGGCAAACTGCATCGGCAAAATCATCTGGATTATCCGCAATCAAAGCCGTTTCTTCCCCTACCAATCCCATGCCCTCGGCACCAATACTGGTACTGACAACCGGCAAGCCTAAAGACAATGCCTGACCCAATTTGCCTTTCATACCCGCGCCGTAGCGTAAATAGGAGACAAAAACGCGCCGCTTAGCAAATTCGGGTTCAACTTCATCCACCCAGCCCACCACTTTAATAGTGTCACTTGCCAAAGCTTTCATTTTATCTTTCATATAGCTGCCAATCAGGTATAAACAAACTTCTGGCAAGCGGGCGTGGATTTTTGGCAACACTTTTTCAACAAAATAGTAGACAGCATCATTATTAGGGTGGTGATTATAGTTGCCGATGAAGACTAAGCTATCTCGCTGCTCAAAACCGGTTTCTGCGCCCGAATGTTGCTGATGAATATTTGGAATCACCAAATAATCTAAATGGGGCAATTCTTTTTGTAAATGATGAGCATCATCTGCCGTCACGGTAATCACCCTATCAGCTAATAAGCAATTAGATAATTCTTTGCGCTTAGTCGCTTGCGCGGAGGCAGCCAGTTTTGGATTATTTTCGATCTCCGCTTGACGCTGTTCACGGATATAATGAATATCCACGGTGTCGTAAAAAATAACCGTCTGAGGCGACAAAAAACGCACAAACGGTATATAGCGATGCCCAACATCTACTCGACAAATAAACGCAAAGTCAAATTGCCGCTGAGCCATGGCATCCGCCAGATTGTAGTTACCATGATAAACTTCAATACCCAAGGCTTCGAGGGCGTAACGGTATTTAAATTGACCATCCAAATTATCTGGAAAAAAAGTGATTTGATAGCCTAAAGAAGCCCATATTTTCAATAAGGTATAAAGACGCAAAGAGCCTGAATCTTCGTCATACATCGGTAGGGTAGCATCAATCACTAACACGGTAGCTTGTTGTGCTGATATAAAGGTGGGATGCCAGCGCTCATAAAAATAACGATTATCAAGTGCCAGTGCCGTCAATTCAGGATAAGCTTGATCATGCTCATAACAAACGGCAGCGTCATAAATCGCTTCATATTGTTGCTCTTTCAATTGCCAAATAAGTTCAGTCAATTGATACTGTGGCGTGTGATAGGCACTCATTCGGCTAAGATCGAGCTGAGACAAAGCAGTCTTTTTAATAATCACCAATTGACTGCTCGTCGCATCGACAGTGCGCCGATAAGCATAAGCAGGATGATCCGCAGGCGCACCTGCCAAAACTGTCTCACGCTCTAAAGAGGCATATCCTGCCCGAATTGTGCCATTGCTGTGTTTTTCCATTGGCACTAGCAAAGCTGCCTTGGGATTGGTGGCAAAAATCTCCATCGCACGTTCAACAATATCTGGCTGCGGCAGCGCGTCTAGTTGACAACACCACAAATATTGCGCTTGTTCTTGACTTTTTCCCCACTCAAGTACAGCCCTTAATTCAAGCTGATCTTGTAGAGTTATCAATTGGTATTGTTGACAATACTGCTCAAGTTCGCTATTCAATTGTCCACATACGACTATTTGTCCATAACTGTCCGTATGATTCAACCGCGCTAAAAATAGATGCAAATTCAGCACCGGCGTTGATTCAGTCAAGCCAGATAAGATAAAAAGATGAGGAGCGGATTGGGTACGCAAGCGTGCGGAAACCGGAAATGCTAATAAATCTTTTTGTAGCTGATGGGGCAAAGTTTGAAGTGAGTGCTGTTCCTGCGGCGGTGCATTTTGAATTTGAGGTTTTTTGGAATGACACCAAACGGCAATAACTGATTGTTCGTTAGCGTCGGGCGATTCGATTTCAATCTGATAAGTTTTGCCAGCGGAATCGGTAATCGGTTCAAAGCAGATGGAATGAAAACGATTGTCAAAAATTTCTATTCCCTCAAGATAGAGAACGCGCAACGGAGTATTTAATCCCCGAATAATGAGGCGCAGATGACAAGCATTAATGCGTAAACAGGTGCCTAAGAATATATCTAGTTGGCAAAAATTATCCAAGGTGCAATGGAGTGTAAAAGCGAGCACCTTGCCAGTTTCTAACATAAAAGCTTGCTTGCCTAATTGATTCACGCTTTGCATCAATTGCGGATTTTCCGTTGTTCCGGCAAGACTCCTAAAGGTGGGATAAACTTCCGACAAAGGACGTGGCGGCGGTATTTCGTCCGGTGTACTGTTATCATGTTTTAACACTCCTTTGAGTCCCATGCTAATGTCGGTGCTAGTCGAAATATATTGTTCCGTTTGCGAAATAACAATTTCTGCTCTTTGTGCAATCGCTTGTACAAAACTGGCATAGCGGCGAAGATGCGGCCAACGTGATGTCACTTTAACTAAACTGGCTAATTGTTCACGCAACTGATGAGATTCAGTACGCAAAGGCTGAGTTTGCGCCGCTAACTGTTGTTCCAATCCGATCAATTGTTCAACTTGAGCCCGAATCCAGTCAGTGAGTTGCTGGTAGTCACCAACGACAGCAGCAGTGGGCGCCACTTGTGATTGTAGTATTTTTTCAAGCGCGACAGAAGTCATGCCAACGGCTATTTGCTTGCTCAATTCATGCAATGTTTTCTGTAATTCTTCATTGTCCGATTGCAAGTGTTCATATTTGGTACGCCAATCGGACTCTAACTGAGCCCTTTGTTTGGCACTGTCCGATTGCAACTGTTCATATTTGGTGCTCCAATTGGACTCTAATTGGGCCGTTTGTTTGGCACTGTCCGATTGCAACTGTTCATATTTGGTGCTCCAATTGGACTCTAATTGGGCATAATCTGATTGTAACTGTTGGTTTTGGTTTTGACATTGAGCCAACTGAAGCTGCACTTGTTCCAAAGACTGATAATTTTGGTTGAGTTCTAATTGCAGAGCCTGTTTTTCTCGCTGCGTGTTTTGCACGATGCCGCGCCGTTTTTGGCTAACCAGCCAATATTCGGTCAATAATTTCAGTTTTTTGGGTGCCGGCAATGGCATAACATGTTTTTTCAGAAACTGCCGATAGGCTTTTCGCCAACGCGCATGATCGATCCTTTGCGTAATCTGAGAATTTCCCCAGACAACATACTCCGTGGTAATGCGATTGAGATGATAAAAATGGGTTTGTGTGGATAAGCGCTGCAAAACATCCCAATCTTCAAACACATCAAAGGATTCGTCAAAGCCGCCCACGCTTTGCCATAAGGCGCGATCAATCAATATATTAATCAAGGGAATATAATTTTCATAGCGTAAACGCTTGGCATCATAAGGCTCATTAAATTCGCCTATCGCATTTTCTTGGAGAATGACTTTGTCGCCCGACAGTTCTCTTTTAAGTAAACGACAACCGGAATAAACCACCCTTGCATCAAAATGCAGCATGGCTTTTTCCAAACGTTGCAGATGATCGGACAAAAAGCGGTCATCGTCATCCAAAAATCCGATGACATCACATCCAGTGGCTTGTACGCCCTGATTGCCCGCCTGTGCCCGTCCCCGATTGCTTGTGTTATTAATCAAGTGAATATTCAAGCCAGAAAAATCGCTCACCACGTCATCAATGGCAACACCGCCATCATTGATCACTATCACTTCATCGGGCAATCTTTTTTGATCTGCCAAACTTTGTAAACAACGACTTAATAGATGAGGACGATCTTTGGTACGAATAATAATTGCAATCCGCAGGGCGGAGGGTAAGGTTCTATGACGACGGATTGCTTTGCGAGCGGGTAAATTGCGGGGCATATTGAAATGATTACTAAAAAGTGTGGTTGGACAGGTGAGGGATGTCACAATAAATAATATACCCACGTTAGTTAAACCTCAGAGGTTTGCCAAACCTCTGATGTTTTTGCCTGGGTACGTTATTTTTTTGGAAGTCCCTGATTTGTGTTCACCCTGTTAGTGAGAGTACACAGAAAAATGAATATCAAGCCATAAAATATAAAAAATAGTCCCATCTCGGTATCCAATCATCGGTGCCATACCATAAAATCGAAAAGCAATGAAGTTGGCATCTTTAGGAATATGCTTGGGGATCGGGACTTTGATGCTCATCCTAGCAATTTTCTCACAGCCACTCGCATGACGGTTTGAGGAATAAATCTGATTCCATGTCAATTGGCTCAGTTTATGAATAGTTTCAATCAGAGCAGCTTTTTGTTCTTGGTTGCATTGCTCAAGTCCGTGTTTGTTGTCGAGGTAACGGAGAGAAAAGGCAGGATATTGTTGTTCCGGCAAAACATTGCTCGCGGCATGAGACTTAAGCTTTTTGCCTTGAGTTTTTGTCGCCTTGAGTCGGTTTTTACTGGACAAGATTCGCCTCAAAATATTTTTTCATAGCCTCTAGGGGGATCGTGCCACCGGGCGAGGATTCATAAACTTCTTTCCACGGCGCCTCTTCGTGCGTCATATTAGCCAGTTTCCACGCCGAGTATTGTCCAAAAACCGAATAAACCTCATTTAAAAGTGCTTGACTTTCCTCATCATACCGTTCAAAATAAACATCTTGAGGACGGGGGATAGGCCCAGAATCATATTTTTTATATTCATCATACAATACCGGTACAACTGGTCCATGTAGCCATGCCTCAATAGGCTCAGGAAATAAGGGCCGCTTCAATAAAGCGAGACTTGAGCCTTGTGCATAATAGACCAACTTTTGTAACTTCAGGTTTGAAATTAAATCACCATTTTCTTCGCTCATTAAAGTGAGGAAATAGCGAGCAACATCATGACAAGTTAACATATCAGTTATTGGGTTTGGTTGTATTTGAATTGGCAAGCAGTTGCCATGAACGCACAATAGTATTATATTGCAAAGTCAATTTCAAGTTTCTTTGTGCTGGTTAAAGAAATTGTCCCGTGCAGGGAACTTCAACTTTAACTAGGCTATCGTCTAAACATTATTAGAACGCTTTCCAAACACTTTGGCAAAGGGTAAGTGAATATCCATCACCTCATCGGGCAGCTCAGTATCATTCATAGTAAAGGTTCTATGCTGGTTGACTTGCGGGTAAACGTCTATTACTTCCATTGAAGGCACAATCAACCAACATGATCTCACTCCAAGTGCGAAATAAGCTTTAATCTTTCTAAGCAGATAACTAAGCGATTGGCTTGGTGAAAGAACTTCAATAGCTCAGTCAGGCAGATGGGATACTGTAAGAATATCATCCTCAACTTCTTTATCAGGTGTCGGTGGTGGTCCAGCGTAAACACATACGTCTGGCACCAATTCATCTTTAGCCTTTTGTTGTTTCGGGAATGATCGGGGATGGTGGGCACACGAAAAAAACACTTTGCCCGCCCTACAAAAGAACTGCATTAATTTCAACTTGCCAACTCAGCTGGAGTCCAAAGCTTTAGCTTTGGACTGGCTGTGGACTAGTCCAAAGCTAAAGCTTTGGACTCCGACAGACGAAAAAAATGAACCAACAAAAGCTAGGCTTCACTTGGGATTATAAAGTCCCATTGTTGTTAGCACCGAAAGGCTTAGATCGTGCCTGTTTTAGATTGCAAAAGCTTTTCCCTGAATATGTATTCAATACCGTTTATCTTGAAGATAATCCTTTTACCTTTCCAGAAGTTCAAACTCTATTAGAAGGTATCACGGTTGGCGGGCATAAGCTTGAAGATCAACAACAGGTTTTAAATCAGTTTAAAAGCATCAAGCAATTGGTCAGTCTGGTGAAAAAAAACCGATTTGCGCTGGATAAACCGATTTTCTGTCAATTGCACAGCCTAGTCGCTTTTGAGGAAGCCTTGGAATGGGGCGTTTTTAGATCAGGAGAGGTTTCAATAGCGGGCACCTTATACAAGCCGCCAGTCGCTAAGAAACTTGATTCTATTTTCAGCCAAGGCATTGAGTATATCAAGACAATCGCTAATCCATTAGAACGTGCTATTGTTATGTTTTTATTTGGTAGCCTTAATCAATTTTTTTATGATGGCAACAAGCGTACATCTAGACTGATGATGAATGGTATTTTGCTTAGCAGCGGTTTTGACGCGATTAGTGTGCCTGCGAAAAATAAGCTTGAATTTAATCAATCCATGGTTGCATTTTATGACACGCTACGGGCTGATCAAATCATGGATTTGATGGTTAGTCGCTTTTATAAATAAACTAATGTCACATTATTAAGCAAATTATGGAGACATCATGGCTGGAAAAAAAGGTGAAGGTGGGAGAATTCCCCAATGGGAAGAAGTAATTTCTTTACAGGATCCCGTCGAAGAAGATGTGGTGTGGCGAAATAAAATTTCGCCTTTATTAGGTGATTTACCAGATAATGCCATGGACATTTGGCATTATGGCTTTACGGAATTGTTGAATAATGCCATTGAACATTCTGCCGGACAACAGGTGGACATTAGCCTTTTTAAAACTGTAAACACCACAGAGCTAGAAATTTATGATGACGGTGAAGGTATTTTCAAGAAGATTCTACGTGACTTTGGTTTGCGTGATGAGCGTCATGCCGTATTGGAATTGGTAAAGGGAAAATTAACGACCGATCCCAATAATCACACTGGTGAAGGGATTTTTTTTAGTTCACGCCTGTTTGATGAATTTCATATATTTTCTGGAGTTGTCTGTTTTTCGCATGGCGAGGATTGGGTATTGGGAAATCAAGCATATCAGCCTGGCACTCGTGTTTTAATGAAGTTAGATAATCACACTGTGCGACTCGTTTCTCCTAACTCGTTGAAAGAATTAGGATGAATTATCCTAACACATTTTAACTGGAACAAAGACATAACAATAAAACTTTAGATATGGTGAGAGATGCTAAATGCCTATCTCACTTGGCATGGCAAATG
>Ga0209780_1000330_pt1 | contig 24097 bp, 12 predicted proteins | sample WorMetexBAHAMAS2_FD_187384 | JGI IMG/M metagenome (GOLD analysis project Ga0209780, IMG submission 187384) | Marine gutless worms symbiont microbial communities from Max Planck institute for Marine Microbiology, Germany - Inanidrilus exumae... | ecosystem: Host-associated > Annelida > Digestive...
AATACATTTTCAACCGTTATATGCTTGTTTAGGCCTTCAAGGTCACTGAAAATTTTGGTTAGCCGCCGCCGCATATTATTTTCAGCCGCCGCCGCCGAAAAAATGTTTGGCTTAGCCGAATTAGCCGGCTAGCCGCCGAAATTTTTACTTAGCCAGCCGATATTAGAGAAAAAATTCGGCTTAGGGGTCTAGACCTACATCTTTGTCATGCTGGTTCAACTTGACACCATTTAGGTCCGGTTTGAAGGTGAAGGCCACAGGTCAAAGTTCACGGTCACAGAGCGAAAATGTTACTAAAGTGATCGATGAGACTTCGACTAAGGGCCTTCCAGATGACAGACAGTCAGATAGAAGGACACACAGACAGAGACAGAGAGACAGACAGACAGACGGAAATACAACGCCGAATACCTAACTTCGCTGTTGCAGTGCTCGACTACTGCCTTAACGAATGGTTCAACGCCACGTGCGACCGACTTCCGGGTCACGTGATCCTGATGACGTCAGCGCGGTTCGGCCGGATGTCGAGTGGACGGTGTATAAGCGGCGACTTTGATGTCGGTTGTGTCAAGGACGTTCTGCGACAGCTCGACGGCGCATGCTCCGGACGAACTTCCTGTTTCGTCAGCGTCAGAAGCCTGGTGGAGTTGCATCCGTGTCAGAAGGACTTCGTGTCCTACTTGGAAGCCAGCTACGACTGCATCGAAGGTAGAAATGTCTTTCCGGTTTGCGTTCCAACCGACTAGCGTCGTTCGTATTAACCTGACCGTGTTCGGGTTCCACTCCCGGAGGCGGCACTTAATTTCGGTATGTAACCAACCACCCAGGTTGACTCAGCCTTCTACCCTCCGTGGAACGGTAAAATGAGTACCAGCCAAAGGGCGGTGATGCTCTGCGGCTAGGGAGTAAAGGCAGGCATGGTGTAATTTGTAGGTAAAACTGTGTGATCCATGTCTGAGCGCATTAGAGGTAGTTACGACGATGCGCTAATACTCTGATCGCGTCTTATGCCCGGTACGGACTAGCCGTCTGTCCGGGCCGGACGGGCGGCCCGGACAGACGGCTAGTCCGTACCGGGCTTTATTCATGGTATTTGTAAAGATTGTTAGAGAAAAAATTCGGCACGCAATACTATTGAGAATCTTTATTGTTCCTGTCAAATGCTGTCTGGCATGAACATTTCAACTATGCTGCGATCGTACGTTTATTACTGGCCCGCCTACATATAGTAACGGTCGCTGGCATCTATCGTCGTCGTCTGTAACACTTGCATATGCAACGTAACTCAACAGGGGCAGCATGCGATGGCGGGCCTGTAGTGTTACGTCTCGTTAGGGTGACACCCTGTTACTTGATTACAAACTTACCGGTGTAACTAGTTAACGCATCAGTCTATCGCCTCTGTCGACGTACAAATGTGTTACATCCTCAGATTTTTGTTGGCCTGCTGTATTATTTTCCGGTTCCGGTTTTCGATTGCGGCAATTTGTTTCTGCAAAAGTATGAAAATTAGGGTTTAGGGCTTTTTATCAGGGTTAGGATTCGGGTTAGGGTTAGGGTCAGAGTTATAGGGCTAGTTGATAGGCCCCAGCATCCTATCGGCGACTCGCCGATACGCCGATGCATTAACCCATTTTGCACAGAGTTCTAATGATAACAGGCTGTCTAACTGACCATTTTCAGTTTTTGCCTTTCCGGCACTCTGGCGCTCGGGGTTGAATTAGTGTAGCTGTTTGGGGGAACATTGAACAAAAGTGGGTTAATCAGTCAGACCCAAATATACTGCCGAATCTGATCATATTTTTTTTTAAAAAATCAGTCGGCATCTGGTGATGTTATGGGCAAGAGCATGATGGTACCTCACACTGACCAATATAATGCGAGTTTTTTTCTGCGTCAGCGTGTAGCGTGGTGAAGTGTGCGGTGTGTTGACGGCTCAGTGGTCGCTGCCGATGAACTCTGTACGTCAACTATGTCGGAGTTCCTCGTCGACGGTCGTCGTCAAGGCTACCTGTCTCCTGTGCCGCTTGATCAGCTCGGGTCCCGTCTCGTCGCTATGCAGTCTGCGTCATCAGGCGTGAAGTCGTCGAGGGTGATGGCCGGCTCGGTCGATTGCCCGTGGACTGTGTCGGTAGAACAGGGTCAGCGCGTCAACGTCAACGTGACGGTCCTGTCTGTCAATCAACGTCACACCGTGACGGTCCTGTCTGCACGGACGACACTCTCGTCACGACGAACCGCGTTCACTGACGCGGACGATGACGTCATCGACAGGTCGGTTTACTTCCGGTCACGTGATTGCTACACTGTGTGTCGAAAAGCTGCGCCAAACTTAGCTTGCTGTGACTTTGACATCAACTCGAGCTTCGCAAGTTCATCGCATCGCACTGAGCGTCCACCTTTGTTTACAACAGGTGACGCAGAATCTGTTGTTGGCAGATAATATGAGCGGATGCCTGAATATTGATTGCAACTACTATTTTTCATCTATTAGTTATGAAAGTCAAAGTTAGTGCAGTTTTTTGACGTATAAAGAACGTAGATAAATTGATGCAGTCTAACTGTTGTATTATTATTATCTCTTTCATGTTCGAGTTCGTCTATTGTCTTGTCTTTGGTTAGTGTTTTGTGTTGTGTAACTTGAAATCAAGCTATTTAGCTTTTTGAATAATAAAGTCACTTACTTGCTAGAGTGTCGGTACAACTAAGACGGGTTGAATGTCGTCCGCGCAAAGGATTATGGGTCTCTGCAAGAATGAATTAACAATACAATGTTAATAAGTGTGCTAACATAACTGTGTGCTATTGATATTTTATTGTTTTTTTTCTTGCAAAAGATCCTTTGTGCTCGACGGTAGTCATTTCTAAAACATAGATTAGAATCCTATCTTTGTATGTGATTTTTGTGGTGCATTACGGCCGGTCGACAAACTAAAATGACTATCTGAAAAATTCCCGAATTTTAATGATTCAGTCCAATAAAAAAATTCGCGAAATTTTGCGTCGAATTTATTTTTACCGGAAGTACGTATGTTGACGTCATACAGGCGAGGTTCAGATGGCACCTGTCCGTCGTCGCTGAATACCGGCAGTGACGTCATCATTGCGGACGTGGTTGCTAGGCGACGCGTCCACGTTCGTGACGTCATCTGCTCGTCGCAGCGACATCGTCATTTGCTCACTTCCGCCGGAAGTCGCGTCCGCGTTCACGTGACCGGAAATGCGGTCGAACGCGGCAGAACGTTTCTCGTACACTTCGAAGGTCTGTCGACAACACCTTCTGTCTTCGCCTTTAGCTATTTATTCACCACTTTAGTGGCCCTGTTAGAGTAATCGGTGCGATGAGTATGTCTGTTTGTCTGTCTGTCTGTCTGTCTGTGTGTCTTGTGCCGTAAAACGTCTAATAGAAGCCGGGTCTCGAATACAAGCCGGGTTTGCACACAGTGCCAGCTCGATGTCATGTATGGATGAAGGTTGGCCTACATTGGCCTACTAACGTTAGACCTACGCGTTAACAAGACATGCATTACCAGAACGCTGGAAATTTCTTCACAAGTAAAGCGTTTCGTTGTGCAGAAATAATGTATAACATAAACGAAAAAATGGTTTACGGTGGCAGTTTGGCAATGTTTTAATAGAAGCCGGGGGCTTCTATTAGAAGTTTTACGGTACATCAATTCGAAGCAGCGTTGTTGCTTGTTTAACTCTTTCAATTCCTGACAGAATACTAATAATACTTCCTGCAGATTAACGGGAAAAAACCGAGCTAACTGTGGATGTTGTTATTTCGCAGCTGTGGGCTGTCCTGAAGTGACGGCGCCGTCTGGCGGCTGGGTGAGAACATTGAACTCAGAGCGTGGGAACAGCGCGGTGGGTGGTCCAGTGGACAGCGTCATGATGAGATGTAATGAGTCCGGTGAGACGTGGTACCTGACGTGTTCGTTCAATCACTGGCTCGGACAGCAAGCCAACTGCACGCACAGTCGGTGTACACTACTCGAGTACAATGTATTCTAGCTTACATTTTAATTTATTAGGTCGACTTAATAAAGTGGGTCTCAAATGTCCGTCCGTAGTACGTCCGTCCGTCCACAAAAACTTTCCTCGATTTCAATGAAGTTTGGTGTGTAGGTAGAGGTCGATGAGTGATGCATGATGGTATGCAGTGTGACCCGATCCAAAGTCAAGGTCAAGGTCACAAGCCCTTTCAAGTCGAAAATTCGGCCATTTTCAAAGGCTACCTCCTCCCCCATTTATAATGGGGGCTGGCAAATGACCACGGATTCTTAAATTAGGGCACAATACCTAAAGCTTATCGGGGCCAGATTTTTGATTTTAAGTAGGAGTCGACCGTCAGTCCCGTATGGGGCTAATTTATTTCGTTTAAAACTAGTTGACAGACCCGCAACCAAGGCGTTGGTAACATAAGGTAAAATCTAAGCCAAAAATGCGTCATTTTTTTCTAAATGGACGGCACGAAATCGTTTATCAAACCAATTTATTGATTATTTGACCCAGCACTAGAGCAGCGTGTGACCGAGCGAGTCATATTTCTGTGAAGTCCCAGCTCCGATGACGGATCAGTATTTACAGTCGGTGTCGGGAGGTGGTGGGCGGAATGTTAGCGGTGGACTTTGATCCGCAGTAATTAGTTTAGTAAAACATGTATAACGTCAAACTAAGCGCAATAGAATTATTTTTTGCAGAATTTATTGCGACTAACTCTCAGCATCAGATCAAGTGATAAAAGCGTGACAGAATCATTATCAAGTGATGGAAAAATAACCGACCACTTCAGCGGCCGGGTAGAGCAGTCTGTCAGATGTGTGTGTCTGTCTGTTTGTTTGTCTGTCTGTGTCTGCCCGGACAATAGTTTTTGAATTAAATGACTGTTGTGACCCAGATAGTCGACACGATGGTTTACCAGGGCACTATCTGGGTCGTTCGAAGGTCAAGGTCATTGGTCAAAGTTTACAGTCACGGGAGGCAAACAAGAACTGCTGAGATGACCGACTTTGGCTGACCTTACCTTGGTCGGCTAAGATGATGCTATAGTGGTCTGTGCGACAAATTATAAACGCAAAAATAACTTTGAGTGAAACTGCTTTGCACTTTTTAAAGTACATAACTGTGAACTGTAAAATTTCTCGTATATCTGAAATTCCTGACCCCGACTTACCTTTAATTTTGCAACTTTCATGGCTCTGCGGTCAAAATAGGCCTAAATCGAGTTTTCCGACAAAATTATCTGCGGCCCATGTGAAAGGCCGAATCACGTGATCAGTGATCAGTAAATAGCGGCTCAAAACAACCATATATTTGGAATCACCGACTTAAATTTGTCTATTCACCGTACAACTTTTATGAGGCTACGATGACGATTAAGGGTCCTTTACAGGTAAGACTTTCGCCATTAGGTGTTTTTTTTCGTTCGAGGAAAACCCACATCCAAAAATGGTCACAAAATAGCAACTTTTGGGGAAAGGGTCTAAATATTAAATTTTGGTTTTCTGACACAGAAAAGGCACATTCGTGCGCCTAGCGGCGTCATTCTTGTCGTATTTTGCGTCAAAATATGTGGGGACGTTTTCGTTATGAGCCCGTAAGAATGGAAACAACGAATAAACAAAGTAATCGTAGATATCAGACTTCGCCCGCGGTGTGTAATCCACTCCCTTTCGCAACCGATAATAGACTTGTCCAACGCTTGCAATCAAGCGTCTGCTTCAAGTCCAATTCACGATTAGTGGGGTGTTATGGCACATGTTTTCCTCCAAAATTGCCGCCTCTCCCCTTTCGGGGATCGTCACGTCCACGAAACACACTGTTCCTGGGCCAAGCCCATTCATCATCCCAAACGACATCTCGATCGGTGTTTTCGGGATATCTTCTCGGACAGACAGACAGAAAGAGAGACAGACAGACATGCTTATCACAATACTTCGCAATAACCGAGTCAACCTACATTGCGCGAAATCGCGCATCTATAGAGCAGAAACGCCTGATTCTTTCTGATTGAAGTTTTGCACCGTTATAAACATCCCCGACCTAATCACTTATGCAAATTTTGGTGACGATGGGTTAAAGGGTTTGGGGGCTGCGGGGGGGATCAAATATTTTCCTTCCCCACTGACCTGCGTTATCGTCTTCCACTAGTATGTGATGATCGTCTCTGAAATGACCTGTAATGTGTCGAGTTGGACGTTAAACCCTACAATACCATACCATACTAGTACGTGATGAACTATCTCGTCGCCTGAAAACGTTGTGGACGATATTCGTGCTTCGGACGATATGTTGACGGAACAGCGGACTGTCAGCGGACCAAAATTTGTAATCCACACTCTGTTTACGCCGACGGGCAGAATGAAACCTCATTTTATTGGCTGAAGGTCAAAGGTCACGACCCTGCGTCACCTCACTTAGTGGATCAGAGGTGGACTCGATTTGTTGGCGGCTTTGCGTATATCAGCGGCGGTTCATCGGCGACTGCTTGACCAAGCGATGTTATTGCTGAATCGTGCGACTGAAATTGCCAATGTTCGAATCATGCACAACGTGACCCGTAGACAATAAAACTAAATCGCGCAATATTCATGTTGCTATTAAACGGGCTTGCCCTCCGCAGACCGTTCCGCGTCTCACTGCCGACCTAAAACAAGGCAACTGTAGGCATCATACTTCGCCCCCGGTTCCGCCACCTGGCCAACTCGACCAGACGTATTTCAACGTGCGTTGACGCGTTGTTTGTAAGTAGTTAGATGCGTAAGAGGTCATCCAGAAAACCGGAAATACATGACATATTGTATTGTCATCAGATGAGTCAGCGTGTTGTTAGTTTAAGTAGTGAACGGTAGACCTACGTTGCGTCATTACAGTAGTAAGCACGAGTCTCCGCAGCCGCTGACAGACCCGCTCGACTCAGTGCCTCATGCCCACCGTGTTGTACACAGATGTCGACGGTCAGTGTGATAAACTGGTGACCGAGACCGTCACCAGTTTACCACACTGACCGTCCACCTAAGTAGACATCACCTGAGACGATCAGCCGTTACAGAGATAGGGTTGATACCCACCAAAATTTAAATGGTTCACGTGACCTGACCACGCCTCTTACAGGGATGGTTTGCCATCCGCGGGCTAGCACTTGCTACGATCAACCTATCCACCAAATTTGAAGTTTCTATCTCCACCCACTACGAAGATATAAAAGGCGATAGAAAATGTCGAAAACGGGGTGGTTTGCGGTAGCTAGGGTAGTCAAGGTCACTGGAAATAGCATCATTCGATAAAGCGCATAGGAGTTCCTGTTAGCGTTCCATTGTAACTGTGTACATATCTTGCACCGTTTCTGAGATTACAAAAAAAATCGAAAATCGCCGATTGTAACCTACCCCACCTGTATTTGGCGCCCCCGTAGGGGGTGACACCGTGGAATTTCGCTGAGATTTTTGGCGTCAGAAAACTAGACTCCGTGAGCTATCGTGCTTCTTTATTTGCGTGATCCTATGTTTAGCCGTTTTTGTACGGTGCCGGCTTGTGACGGACAGACAGACGGACAGACGCATGGACGGACAGACACACGATGGCAGCATATACCGCGGTAGCATAACATCGCGCGCTAAAATGCAGTCTGGACGTGATAAAACAATTTGCTTTTTTGCAATGAAGTAACTGCATGCCGTATGCCGCCTATATGTAGGCCCATACGTATCAATAATTGTGTGCTGAAATAATGACCGTTTCTGCGTTTTATGTCTTCGTTGGTGAGACGACGCATGAAATGAATACAAGCATGGTTATGTGACACAAGCGGTGCGCTGAGTCATGCTTTGTAGGCTCTCTCACAGGGCCGCATTAAAACTGCAGCACCCCTAGCACCCCCTTTATGCGGCACTGCTCTGTCGCGAGATAAAGTCACCTTCACGCCTCTGCTTTACGAGTGACTGCATTGCAAGTTCTGTAGAGACCTATTTAGTTAGCTTTTTCTGAACACGAACACGGTTTAGCAGCTCAACCAACATGCACACATGCCCTAATGAACATCTTTATTCACACAAATACAGAAATAAGTACAAAAACAGGAAGTCAAACAGAGATGCATGAATAAGTACCAAAATGCAGCTACAACAGAACATGTCCTTAACATAGGTCTCACATTACAGGCGATTGAAAATAAGACTCTCTGTAAAGCCCTGTCCACACAAGCAACATTGTCGAATGCTACAAGTCGAACGATTCTTTCGACAAAGTCGAACGTTGCTTCGACATTGTTGCTGGTGTGGACGGGGCTTAACGTCTATCATCGATGATCAAAACAAAATCGTCAACAACCTGGTAACACATGTCAAAATTATACAATATTGTATATAATGCCTGCACGTTGACGCGCATGACTTAAATAAATACTCAAATTTCGAATACTTCTGTTGAGACAGACTTATTACGCTGCCGCTTCTAGCGGAAACGGCAATGGAGTTTGTACGTTCGTCTGTCTGTCTGTCTGTCTGTCCCGTTGGCAGACTCACCGTAACTCACCAGGGGGCAGCATGCGATGCGGCCAGAGTACATTTCGGCCGACAATAAGTAGGAATGACATACTTACATGCATACAGGTAACAAAGTAAGTAATTCTTTATTGCACAAATGACAAACGCACTTGCGTAACAACAGACAAAAATGCATGCAAAATACAACAAATAGAACAAACCCGTTATCATTTACTAGATAATACTAATCAGTACATATCAACGAATAGCATTCTGGGAACTAGATGGAAAGTACTCTGAGAGAGTACAACTTCCCGCGAAAGCGAAATTTGGGGTTTTTGTCGCCAACACTTGGCAACACTTGCCACACCTACTATTAGAAGTATAAAATGTAAACAATCGCCGATTTACGGAGTTTTTTTGACCGTTACTTCCACATCCCTCTACTGATCGTAACGAAACACGAACTTGGTCTTTCCTTTCCCACTAGGAACCTTCCCATAAAATTTGGCACAAATCCATGCACAATCTTTTTAGTTATCGTGGTCACAGACAGACACACACAGACACACAAACCAACGCCGGTAAAAACATACTCCCTCGCTTTCGCGGGGAGAATAAAGTTCTGCTTGGCAGTTAAAGTAACATCAGAAGGAAGTGTTAGGTTGTGGGCTCTCTGATGTAGGTTGTAACCTGTATCTTTGGTTTGGGGTAACAGCCGGTGGAGAACATGGTGGGGGTTGTACGGTACCTAAATGAATGAAAAAGAGTTTCGTCTGACTCCTGTCTCAACTCATCTAGGGTTTGGAATGGGGTGGGGAGGTACCAATACCGTTGAGCCTTTTGACAACAGACTAAAGACGGTGGATCTATACACGTTACGTACACAGTGTCTGTGACCGGATATTTTATATGCTACTCGGTGTCTATTTTGCGTTTACTTCTTTCCTTTACATTTTTGTTATGGTCCGTGCTGTAAGCTTGTGCCGACAGCAATTCAATTTATGCGGTGCATTTTCCGTATATTGTCGCCGCGTTGTAATTGTAATTATTTTCTGTGCATGTTTGTTATTATTTCCGCACAGAATCAAGTGTTGAGAGGCTGGAAGAAACCGAGTCGCAAACCGATGTCCTATATCGTCTTGACGGTAAGACCTCTTACGTCTATCTGTTAACTAGAATGTCACTCGTCGGTATAGACCTACAGCTTATACCCGTTCACGCCACATTGAAATCGACAATGTCGTTAACCCATTATAGTTCAATGTTCCCAGAGCAGCTACACTAATTCAGGGATTCGACACCAGGTTGGCTAAGAGACCGTTTTTAGTTTTTGACTTTCAGGCACTCTGGCGCGCAGGGTTGAGCGTCACTGTCCCCATTTTGCATCTCTGGGCAAAAATGGGTTAATTCGCTGCAGATGTGTTACTTACTTATAGATAAGTACAAGTAGCGGCCCCGTTCACTCCACGCTAATATCGGCATTGTCGTTAAGTTAATCGTTCATCTCTCTGGGACGACCTGCAGCTGTAGCAAGTACGCTCCTGCGAATGACAAATCATTCGCAAGGCGTGTAGGATAGTCGGTCACGTGACTATTTTTATTTTGGGTTCCCGTCCCGTCTCTTGAACAATTTTAAAGTTTGGTACACAAATTAACCGCGACGAGTCCCAGCTTACGAATGATAAATTCTCCCAAAAGGGAGGGGGGTGGTTACGATCACAGATGACAAATAATTTATATGCGCGTATTAAAATTTATTTTCCCATAGGCCTATGTGGAACTGCGGTTGTGTGTAACATGGCTGACGTCTTGTAGGCATGTTGATTGTGCTGTAGGTGTCGTGTTGGCTGTGATAATCGGTGTTGTACTCGGCATTGCGATGGGTATGATTCTGCTGGCAATTCTACACTTGATTCGACGAAGGTAATTCAAACTTCGATCGATTTGTAACGGTTATTACTGGCCCGCCTACAGAGGGCCAGTATTGTTTTGTTTTTTGGCGTCTGTCGTCGTCTGTCGTCTGTCGTTGTCTGTAACACTCCACCATGCAACGTAACTCATCAGAGGCAGCACTTGACGGCGGGCCAGTAGTCTTACGTCTCGTTAGAGCGACACCTTGTCATTATTAGCATTAGCTAGCGACGGTGTGCCGTGTGTCGGTCTGTCTGTCTGTCTGTTTGTCACGTTTGTGAGCCCCGCGAAAACGGCTGAACCGATCGATATGCCATGTAGGGGGTTTATACGGGTGGGCTCAGGGAACAATTTTATTAAACGATGCCTAAGGGAAGGGCAATTTTGGGGTTGTTCGTCCAAATGAAAAGCATTGAGAGTCTCACGCGGCCGTGAACAAATAGCAGATACAAAATACTACCACCTACTGCGTTACTGCATATTCATCATCTGCTGCCGTTCTGTATGTGGCTCAGCCATTGGTGTGCAGTCTCATACCATGACGATTGGACTACTGCAATGCCATGCTACCTACTTAACTCGCTGACTAAATCTTAACCTCCACGAACGTGGTTATATTACTCGGTTTGTTTATCTGACTAATGTTTACATGTAGGATTAATAATATAAACGTTGCGGATGAGTTGTTGTTAAATTTTTTCAATCAGTATGGTTAGGTCTTTGAACAGTTTTCGGTCTACGTTTGGTCGTGGCTGGAAAACTTGAGAGGGTGGTATCGCGATACACTGGCGTATCATAATCTCGTACGTTTGCTCTGTTCTGGGCCGAGCAAATACACAACAGCAGTAAAGTAAAGTAAAGTAAGTAAGTAAAGTATACGTCGATTTGTATAGCGCATCGTGGTAACTACTTTTAATGCGCTCAGACATGGATCACACAGTTTTACCTGCAAACTACACCATGCCTGCCTTTACTCCCCAGCCGCAGAGCATCACCGCCCTTTGGCTGGTACTCATTTTACCGTCCCACAGAGGGTAGTAGGCTGAGTCGACCTGGGTGGTTGGTTACATACCGAAATAAAGTGCCGCCTCTGGGAGTCGAACCCGGACACGGTCACCCATCCCAGTACTAACCGGGCTCAGCGTAAGTTAACCTCGTTGATCGAGACCAACGACGCTACCACTACGTCACGCCAGTAAATTAATACGACCGAGAGTGACACATTATTCTTAAGTCACCGGATTTTTGCAGAAGGTACATAGTTACGTACGTCAATCATTTGCTTTGCAAAACGCACAGTCTTTGCATTGTAAATATTACTGAAATCCGGTGGAATCAAATTAGATCGAATATCGAACGGTTTTCACTTTGGTGGAGGTTTGTATTCTTTGAGAGCGTTCAGCGTTTTGATAAAGATGATATGAAATAGCTGTAGATGGCAGTGTTTTGACACTGTTGGTTGGGTAACTGGAAGGTTATACGGTCTGTAAAATGTACGAGGAAAATCAGCGGTACAACAGGCTAAGCCACGTTCGCTGTACAATGGTCATTAAATGTTTTCATTTAACGTCATGTACAGATCGCAATGACAATAGTACCAAGGCTACAAAATAGCACTTACAGGCACCGACCAAAAGGAAAAAAGAAAAGAAGAACAAAAAACGTTAAAAACATACAGCGTATCCACGTCTAAGTGTGTGTGTTTTTGTGACAGTGCCGGGCGAAAGCGTAGAACGGTGGACGGACATTGTTGCCGCATGGAAGGTCAAGTACCACACAAGACGACGGTCGGTGCTGTCAGAGAGACGACGTGTCCTCGATGTAGCGTCACTGGATCACACGTGGTCGCTGCCGCCGCCACGACCTCGTTGCCCACCTCTCCATCAGCAGCGTCGCGGGGACTTGTCATGGACGTCAAGACCACCGTCCATCTCCTGTCCACCGCCGGTCAGTCATGCTGCCCGGTTATTGCATCCACGCCTCTTCTACGACCTTCAAATGACCTTGAAACATTTGATCGTTTCTCCGTCCCAAGCTCCGTCACCTCGACTGACATTAGTTCGTTGTTTCTGTGATGACGTTCATCGCAATGCTTCAACCAAACTATCGACGACCTTGATCGACATTCAAATGACCTTGCAGTAACTTCGAATGACCTTGACTTGACCTTGGCACAATGACGTTCATCCTTGCGTCACCATATCGTAAACTTGAATGACCTTAATTCGGTCATGCTGTAACTTCAATCTCAGTGCCACATTTAGATATCTGAAGGCTTCTACGACCTTCAAATGACCTTGGTGAAGGTGGTACAATGACCTTGACGCCTGCCATTCACTCTGACTACTGGCTCACGTTTCGGTCGACCAAACATTCAGAACCTCTTAGTCAGTACAAGTCGGCGTTCAGGCAGCGCACCCCGGTCGATGACGTCACCGATGACGGGTGCGTTCAACCGGAAATAGATGCTGCTGAAGCTGCACCTGGTTTGTTACCAAAGCAACGAATGTCAACAAGCTTCACTGATGTCGAACTTCGTTCGCTGACAGATCAAAATTAATGCACCACTTAGCGTGTCATTCTGTCAATTTCATCTTTGTATTTTTTGTATTATTATCCACACATGCCGATAGGCAAGGTGTAGATATATCGGCTGCTGTTGTTTGTTTGTCTTGTTCGTTTGTTTTTTTTCTGTGTTTGTATACGGTTACGGATTTCTCCGGCGAGGATAAAGCCGGCGTCAAATTTTGTACGGTGGTTCGTCGGCGTCCTGGACAGGGAATCTCCCATTTTGGGGAACTTTGCTCCCCCAGAAGCCCCAAATCGGACGAATCAGTTACGTAGCTCACGCTGGGCAGCCAGGGCGTGGGCGACGCGGGCGTGCGCACAGGCCACGCGTAGGATCGGCATGTGTGGATATACGGCCGTCCCTGAAGACTGACGTAATTGTTTATGTATTTCTTTTCTCACGGTGATATAGACAGTATGTGAGTATCAGGCGTTGAAAGAAACTGGTGGTCTGATTGGCGTGAATGTCATTTGGAGTCATTTTATTGTTCGTTACACTGTGGGAGACAGCTTCATAATAGGCGTTGCATGTGACAAAAAGTGGGGGTATCAGAAGTTGAAAAGCCTAGGATTTTAAAAGTGGGGCTCGAGCCTAGCAGCTTTATAGAAGTTTACGCCTATGTGTCCAGAATGCAGTACTGAGAAATTATAAAGGGCCTTTTTTACACCGCTAGAACCAGCATTGCCCACAAATGTGCCATTTCGAGGTTTCGCAGAGACTGTTTTACTGTAACAAAAAGCGCACTGCAGCTATTGCAGAGGGACCGCGCGACGCACGGTGTCAGTGGAAATCTTGTCAACTGCTGCACAGCTGTTAGCGGTTAGGTATTATAACATTACTAGAAGCGTTTACTAAAGGTTCGACATTTTAAAGTTCTGTCGCCGCTCGTGCGCTATAGACAACGATATGACCCGACGTTACGGGCACGCCTTGCTCAGCAGTAGGCCGATGCATTTAATATTGTGTTTCTCATTCGAACCAGACCCGTTTTCTTGCGTTCAACAAGCGTAAAATTCAACGCCATTGTGACTGATTTCTGGTAGCGAGAAGTAAACCAAATTTCAATTGACCCTAACTATAGTAGGTGCTCTTATGACGTTTTACACTACGATGACCAATGGATTTTCCACACGGCTGCGCTATATTTCACTTTCACTGACATGTCTTAGAATTGTGTCCTGGGTTTTTCCTGGATTTGCCATTTTGTGACATTTCGTTGGAAATTGCCAGTGAATCATTCGCGTTAAATGCTGCACTGTTGATTTTGTTTTCTATATTTTAATGCGGTTGTATTACGTATTCATATATGTGTACGTATCATGCTGCTACAAGTTGATGAATGAAGCTTTTTTTATAAATAAATCACCTTATACCATGATTACATCTTCAGTTCTTTATGTGTGTTTTATAGTTACTGCTTTATAGACACTGCACGACGAACTTCACTGGCTCGACGTCCCTGACCGGGTGTTTTTCAAGCTGGCAGTGACAGTTCACCGGTGTCTGAACGGCCGCGCACCGCCGTACCTGTCTGACTACTGCGTCCCGGCCGCCGGTGTCGACACTCGGCAGCACCTGCGTTCCACCAACCGTCAACTACTTGCAGTACCTCGCTACCGGCTCAACACTTACGGCCGTCGGGCCTTTTCAGTTGCTGGCCCCACAGTCTGGAACTATCTCCCGGATTTCATCTGGGACCCGACCCTCAGTGCAGACTCTTTCAGACGTTTGCTTAAAACGTACAACAGTGTTCGCTCGATACTAGTGCATTCAGCGCGTTAGAGGTTCTTGACGATAACCGCGCTCTATAGATTTACTTACTTACTAAATAGAATTCGCGAAACGGCCAGGCGAGCATTTACATTGTACACCGCGGTCAGTGGTGACCCTCCCCACGTGCCCCACTCCTCTGTAGCGTCCTCCCTGGCGGCGGCCTGGATTAACGTTTACAATTTACGTTCATCAGTCTTATCACCCATCACTTTAGTATAATCCAGAGTGAGAGCGATCGATACACTATGCGAGTCTCTGTTTCTCTGTGTATGGACAATAACTTTTGAACGAAATGATCTTTGACCTTCATTTTTTGGTATTTCACCTTGACCTTGACAAGGTCAAGTTCGAATGTCAGAGTGAAACACCAGCGACATCTACGGCTAACGCGTTCTGCACTGTAAATGTGTACGACTGCAGCGGCCTCTGGCGAATGACATTAAACTATGTGCTTTGACTAAATGTACTGAAGTAGTCGGTGCTACCTCGTGTGAGGACATTTCTAGTTCTTAAGCGGTGCGGCTTGTAAACCGTAGGTTTATTTTTGTTGGCCTCACGTCTTGTTGACGTCAGTGCAAAAGAATGAGCAATGCAGTTAGCGCTATAGGCGTGTAGCCTACAGTATAGGCCGACAAGCGCCGCTGATTCCTCGCTAACGGCTCGTGACGACAATCACAGCCCATATAGTACACTACACAGGCATGTAGACTTCATGTCGGAATTTTAACATCGCTAATCTCTACAACTTCGTCCCTGGTGCGTTCGTTTTTCTGATCTTTCATAGCATAATTAAAGTGATGATCTATAACGCTTATCTTCAAAACCGTTTCTTCTTAGCTACTCGGGTTTTTGTTTTTAATTTTTTCCTTATTTTGTTGTTTCCGTGCCGTCCGCTAGATTAAGGTGGCCATCTCGTCAGCTAATTTGAGCGCACGTAGATAATTATACTGTATCACGTGGTATCGTAAAACACGTTTTCTTAGCGCCGTGTGTGCAGTGAAGCTAAGCGCCTCGGGGAGTGTTTAGCACTCCTACAGAATTCGCCGCCCACCTGTCATAATTACCATTCGTTTTGTTGCCGATTAATATATTATTAGTTTATTCGGGAATGGGGAGGTCAGAGGTGAAATTTTTCGGCCTATCTCCGTACCCTGACCAGATGCAATCCCCATTAAAATTAAATTTTGTGTAAGAAATGTTTGTTTGAACATTATAACCTTGGTTTTCAGTTCGGACGATCAGCAGTTTCATATTATCTATATCCAAAGCGATATTCATAAATTCACTTCGACAGGAGGCTCAGCTGTTGCAGAGAAACCGCGCGACGCTCTGTGTCAGTTGAAATCTTGACAAAATATATTATGGCATAACTATACGAGAAATCGCATTTGAAAATTCGCAACAAGTAGATGACTTCGTTGTCAATCCGACATACATCTCAGACGTCATACTTTCATATCATCTCCGTCGTCTTTTTCTTTTGTAAGTTTGTCCTTCCGTGAGATGCCCAATATTTTGCTTTGCCATTTATAGTGAGCTGCTTCTAACCCTGTAAATAACAACGTAATCTATTAAAATAAGGCATAACGACGCGTGTGTAATTCGTTCAAGTTAAGGTGTAAAGCAGTTAATCCTAGTTTTCTGTTAATTATAAATTTAATTTGGCGTAATAACATTTCAGTCGTGCGATAAAGAAGGCGGATTACAGTAGTTTAGACCTTCATTTCATCTTATTTAAGACAAGTTTAAACTAAAGAAAGTAGCTCCCAATTGACAGAGTTGGTAGGCTAGTGTTAATTTTTTTGTGATACATAGGCCTATTCTTCGTCATGATAATATTAGTCATTAGTCGTGACCATGTCATGACGATAAACATAATCTGTTTTCACGGACAGCAATTAGTAATGACGTCACCGGAAACGACGAGCGTTGCTAAGCGACGGGCGATGTACGGCGTCGTTAACGACAAAACGGCGCGACATTCAATCGGCACGTTTACGTGGTCGGCGGGTCACGTGAGCGTGCGTGACCTAATTATGAGACAACTGCCTGAGATGGTGAGGATATCGGAGGGATGTCATTGCGAGCGGCGACCACACAGGTTCAACTTTCACGAGGGATCGGTGAGTACGAAAATCAAACGTGTAACTTATCGGTCGATTGCTGTTGAGAAATTAGTCTCATGCATAAGTAGCTATTTTATCAAGCCTGCTATTCGAGGAAATGTCGACGGAATATAGACACCCCTAGGGTCCGCCAACAGCGGCAGAACCCAAATAAGCATGCGGGTTTGAGACTTGAGTTGGTGGCTTGGGGCAAGGTAAACTTTCAGAAATTATTAATACCGGAAAAGCTTTAAAGGCACTAAGCACTAGGGCCCTGTCCCTGCACTTTATCATGCACTCAATGAGCTATTTGACTGGCCATTTTTGGCGTCGCTTGGTCCTTCGACCTTGGCGACCCTAGAGCTGGGCCGAAGACCGCGATTTATTGAACGTTTGAACCGCCTTTAACCACACTAATGTGTATCAGCAAAGCGGAAGTTGTTATAAGTAGAACAGCTTCCACTCGAGGTCGCACCGACCTCTTTATTTGTAGGCCTAATCTTTCTCGCCAGTGGCCATCAGCAGTAGCACAGCCTTAGACCGTAACGTATATCCTAACCTTGACCCTAACCCTAAGTCTAGCCGTGAACTTTGACCTACGACTTTGGCTTAGATTTGATAATGAACCATCAACGTCCGTGATTCAGTTACACTTCAATGATTAGGCGCTTTATAAATGTATTACGTGCTCACTCGGTAGGTTGCGTAGCACAGTGGTAGAACGTCGGTCTGTGACCGGTGAACTTTCACCGTCCTACGCTCGGCCTGCAGCTGATGGGTGACCACTTATGTGGACAAACCGTCCTCTACAAGGTCAGCCAACTAGGCCAACTCAGCCTTTCATCCTTTCGAGGTCGATAAATGCGTAGTGGGCTGTAATCGGATGTGCTTTACCGCGCTCGGGTGGCGCCATATGGTGAATGCCACTCGTGGATAAATGTGTGGGTGGCAGGTAAAACTGTGTGAACCACATGCCATTCCTGAGCACATTAAAGGTGGTCACGACGCAACGCTATACAAATAGTCGTTTACTTTACTTTACTTAAGTTTTACGAGTTTTTGGTATCGAGTAGTACCGTATCGAGTCCGCCCATCACTGCTGTGTTTCAGCTATATCTGGTTCGGTCAGTACGGTTGCAGCAGCTGGTTGTGGCGCGAACTCCAGACCAGAATTACGTCACAATACCACGTCACTCTCCGCTCACTTTCCGTCTTGTCAGCAACGACAATACATGTTAGTATTCGCATTTCGTATGTCCTATGTAAGTAAGTAAGTAAGTAAGTACTGGGTGGCGCAATAAAAACAAGGAAGTTGGCGACTGTAAGTCATAAAATTGTCATATTTAACTAATAAATAATACAAGAAGCTCAGCTATTGCAAAGGAACCGCGCGACGCACTGTCAGTCGAAATTTTGTCAAATGCTGCACAGCTGTACGGAAATCACATTTAAAAAGCTTGCAGTAAGAAAAGACCTTGAAGGTAACTCAAGGTCATCGGAATTGCCTATAATCGATAGGCCATACATCACTTGTATTATTGGTCCGTAGTAACAAGGACTGTACCTGGCACCGTTTTCAAGATATTATCACACTCACGGTGTACGTGACTGGCTGTGACCTTGAGAAGTTCTTCCTGTTCGAAAAAAATCGTTAAAATTACAAGCCACGTGCGCTTTTCAATTCCTGTGTAAACGTATGGTAGATAATACCCGCTTTATTTTTAGAGTTACGGTATGTGAGATACAGTGTGTGCCAAAAAAGCCAATAGGGCCTATACTTTACTTTTGATCACAACTTGGGCATATGTAGACCGATTTTACCGCGCAACGCTATGCTAGCGCTGTACATGCAGTACGCTGTCGTTGTGTCCGTCCGTCTATTCGTCTGTCTGTCTGTTCGTCTGTCACACGCCGGTATTGTAACAAAACAGCTTAACTTAGAATCATGCAAACAACGCCTTACGATATACTTGGGACCCTAGTTTTGTGATGCCAAAGATATAAACGAAATTCCCGTTAGGGGTCACCCCAACGGGAACGCAAAAATAGAGGTGGGTATGTTAAAACGGGCGATTTTCGACCGAAATCTCAGAACAATGCAAGATAGGGACATAGTAACTATAGAGCGCTAATAGGAACTCGTATGCTATCTGTCGAATGTTGCTATTTCCAGTGACTTTGAGTGACCCCTAACAACCCCCAAATCAGCACATTTTCGAAATTTTGTATCGCCTTTCTTGTCTTCACAGAGGGTGAAGTTAGAGACTTCGAACTAGGTAGATACGTTGACGTAGCAAGTGCTAGCCAGCGGATGACAAACCGTCCACGAAAGGGGCGTGGTCAGGTCACGTGAACCATTTAAATTTTGGTATACGGTACGCCAACCGTATTTCTACTACAGCTGAAGCTACAGTGGTACAATTTTGTACACAGGTAGGTTATGTCAAGTCCCAGCATATGGATGACAAATCGCCCTCAAAAGGGGCGTTGTCAGGGTCACGTGACCATTTATAAATTTTTGGGCCCCAATTATATCACTGGAACGGTTAAAGCTAAAGTCGTCAGATTTTATACATAGGTAGACGGATAATAACCACCCATAAAAGGGGCGTGATCAGGGTCACGTGCCCCATTTTCAATTTCGACGCCCACAATCATATTTGCGTAACGACTGAGGTAAACGACGCCAAATTTTGTTTGCAGATAGAATATATCAAGTGATAGTCTTACCATGACAGACTATGCCCTGAATATGGCGAACGGAGAACGATCATCAGTGTCACGTGACCCGTGTTTAAAATTTTGCCCCAATGATATATTTGGATTTGGTGAAGCTATATAGACAGTTCAAATGTCGTGTGCTGATTGATACAAATGACCGCTAGTGTATACGTCATATATTACCACCAAAAGCGATGTGCGCACAGTCACGTGACCTCTATAAATTTTTGGAAATAAGTAATAATATCTCGTTAACGGTGCACGAGAGGGACATACTGCAATAGAACAGTAATAGGAAATCGTATGTGGCCTATCGAATGGCACCACTGCCAATGACCTTGAATGCTGCTGCTGTTGGAAACATTTCTAACTTCCATACCGCCTGAAGCTTAGCAAGAATCTACTAACATAGCGCGTCGCGCGGTCCCTCTGCGGCAGCTGAGTTTCTTGTCAAAATTCTTTCACTAAATGTAGGGCAACTTTTCAATTTGAGGCAAACTTTCTCACAGAGCTGCCGACAGACAGTCGTAGACTGAGAGACGCGGTGGTCGTGCGGACTCCAGTGTGATTATTACTACGCCCGTAGGAGCGGTGGCTAAGCATTGTAATGAGCGCGTCTGTGTGTCTGTGTGTCTGTCTGTCTGTATGTCTGTTCGTGAGCATATCTCCCGAACCACACGCGCGATCTTTACCAAATGTTTTGTGCGTGTTACCTAAATGGCCGTGGCTCGGTCCTTCTCCGGCGGGGTAACGCAAACCCAAGGGGAGGGGGCAATTTCGGGGATTTTCTTCTTCATTGACAATGCATTGTGTGGGCCGTATAGCTACGAAGGATCGATTAGGCTTAAAATTACTTATTTAAAGTAAAGTCGGACAGAATTCAATTTCCTATTATTAATCGGCATTACTCGCATACAAAACTAAAAGACGAACGCAGTAATTTGACGATTAATGGGAAGAACTGCGGAAACGCTCGAGGCCGTTGTCAATGTTACTACGGCAACTGTTTACGTTGCAGAAGAAACGAATATATATTGACGGACGTAAAAAGCGAAGTTAATTTAGCGTTAATGGGACTTAGGTTAAAGAACTAATATAGAGTTAAAGGTGCGATTGCGATTGCACACCGCGGGCGAGGTCTGATATCTACGATTGCCTTGTTCTGTGTGTGTTCGGTAGTGGCGCCTGTGTCCATGACTCTGGCGGACATACTTGGCGGCGGCAGTGAGAGTGAGAGCGACGACGTAGGACCTTGTAACGGACAAGCTGTCCAGTTATCAAGCACTCAGCGCGTACAGCTTGCGACGTGGATACCTGACGAGGCCATGGGACAACAGTTGCAGCTGAAGGAGATTTACAACGAGACCTTTCTCGTCTGTCACGCCTTTACTGCAGGTACACGTGAACGTCGAGTGACAGTTGAGCATAGTACAATAGGCCCATGATAAGCACACAGCAGATAAAGATGCTTAGCAGTCGCAGAGAGGTCGCGCGGCGCCCCGTATCATTTGAAAATTCTCCTGCGACAAGCTGGGGCCCGATTTACAAAAAATCTTAGGAAAAATCATAAGTTTATCACACGTTTTTCCTGAGTTCATCTTAAGTTTATCCTAAGCTATAAAGTTAAGATTTTCATAGATTTTTACATGTAATTTACTAAAGCATTTTTATATCTTAGTAAGTTCTTCCTAAATATATGCAGATAATTCTGTGAAAAAAATGTTAAGTTATTTTTGAGAAATTGCATTTTTCTTATTAAGTTGATCTTAAGTTTTGCGTAAGTTGATCCTACGTTTATCTTAAGATTTTCGTAAGTCACACTTTATCCTAAGTTTTTCCTAAGTTTGTCCTAAGACTTTTTGTAAATCGGGCCCCTGAATTATCGGCTAGGCCTATATGACGACGGTCAGAACTTTGGTGCAAGAATTGCGTACATGATAAGTCGCATTTTTCGTGGTTTCGGAAAAACGCGGTTAAATTATGTTAATTTTTAGAAAATTATTTGGTAACGTTACACTGAAAAATAAAATAAAATTCGAGCCGGTAGTCACGAAGATGTGTTCACAAACAAATAAACTATTTTTACAGTGTACAATGTTTTTCTCACTGAGTGACAGTAGTTTCTTGTCTTATTAGCGAGCAATTAGTAGTTTTGTTAAACAAAACTGCAATGCATACATCTTCACGGACGTCACGGGATCATCATAAGTCCATATGTGATATCATTTAGAGACAGTAAAATTGAAGATGACATGAATTCTGTTATAGTTGCATATCTAGGCTACAGAGAATGTCGTTTGACGTCAACACAGGCACGCTGAGTAGCAATGTGACGGTCATACCTGGCTATTTGCCTCTGAAGCTCAACATCACGCAATCTATGACGTCAGGAGCGGACCTTAAACAATACGTGTCAAGTCTTCGTCAAGCTATTGGTGACCACTCGACTGAGTACTACTGCAACGACCCACACGGTAGCCTACTACACGCCGTCTGATTATTATTCTTTGTACACGGTGAAACAGAAAAACCGACTCATTGGCTGCAGTGTTGGTCAAAAATCTGTCCGGTAGTGTAGCGGATCATACAAATTTACTGCCGTATAGAGTCTCACAGCGAATGAATTTTGAAGAGTAGTTAGTCGGAATTTGGCGAAGTTAACCATACGAGTATAGTGGCAGATTTTTGACTAACTGTGGCCAATGTTCAGGACTTTTGAGTCACCCTGTATCTGTGCTAGCGCAGCTCCATTAGTAGGCTATTAATAACTTCTCTCTTCGTTCATCTCAAAACTTGAACACTGTCCGAAAACATCTTAAAACCAATCTTCTCCAGTCTGCATTTAATAGCCCCTAGCGACTTGTCCAGCGCCTCTGATTCATTCTACTGAATAATTATGGCGCTTAATCAAATTTTTTACTTACTTATTTACTTACTGTAGTACGAGCGATTTTTCAACGTATAGACCGTACCTGGGGTATCTTGATGATGACCTACTGTGTGCTCAGGTCAACTCAGCCTCCTTCCCTCAGCGGACGAAATACGAGTAGTAGTATACGTAGTGTGGGTGAATACCTGCGAGGATGACTCATTAACGTGCAACGCAGTTGCTCTTTCCGTTTGCGCGATATATTGTAGCCTAAGATGTCACGTTCCTCCGTGATTCGCTTCGCAGCATTAAGACACGTTGTTTGATCTATTTTTCCAAATAATGAAGTCTACAGTTGCGTACAAACGCACGTGTCCTAGCAGTTGTCCTGTTGTCCAGGTGACGAATAATAACCGGACAGCCGTTAATTTTTTTAAATATCAAATAAATAGCAATGTGGAGTATAGTGTGTTGTGATTATCGATTGACCGACAGAGTATATCGCGTTGAAAGAATTTCGGTGTCAGAATCTTAGCAGAGTAACAAGCAAGTGTGTGAGATTTTTCACTCGCAGTGCCAGTCGCCGCGATTGGGGGGCGCCACCTTGTCTCACAAACAAGGTGTCGCCCTAACGGGACGTAACCCTACTGGCCCGCCGTGCAGTGTCGGCCACAGAACCGCCGACGCGTCCGGCGGCCGGCGCGCCGACCGCCCACGCGCTTTGCGGCCGGCCGGCCCGCCCGCCGGCAGCGTTACAGACCCCGACAGACAACAGACGCCAGCGAGCAAAACAATACTGGCCATTAGGCGGGCCAGTAATAAATGAAGTTGATTATCTGACTGACGGATGCGTATGTGTAGAGATAGCGATGTTCACTGAATCGCCGAGCAACAACGAACGGACTGAACCTCGTTTGACCTTCAAACCAGATCCGAAGCCATTTTCAACATTTAAGCCGTCGAAATCCATTCAACATAAATCAGCGCACAACATACAAGAGATGGCGACTTCCGCAAGCCAACGTAGGTCCGACGGCGGAAGGTTTTCTTTCGATAGCCTAATGCCAAAACGACCTTTGCCTCCAATTCCAAAGAAGGTCGTAAATCCTCGATCCGAAGACGTTGACAGCGGATTGTACAAAAAGCAGAAAAACGCCAGCATTGATCTTCTGAGGTGGCAAAGCAGGGTCAGCAAGACCAAGTCCAAGCCACTGACGAGGGCCGGATCGGAGCCGAATCTTCTGGAAGAGGCCGACGGTCGAGAGCAGAGACTGTCCTCTTCGCAGTCGCTCGAGTTCCTGGACATGGCGGACGAAGTGGACAGCGGGACGGAGAACAGTCAGTCGAAATCGGCCGTCAAATTCACGTTCCTGTCGCTACCGCGTCACTGTCGACCGCCACAGGCGTCCTCCGTGGTTGCCAATGACAACCAGGATCATCCACGCCCCGCATCCTGTACCCGCACTGTGACGTCATCGGAGGATGGAAAAGTTGCCGACGCAGGCGCGCCGCCGCTACGGTCGCCGCCTCCTGCGAAGCCGCCGATGCCACCGGAGGACGGCGCGGGCAGTTCTCGTGTGACAACGAGGACCTCGCTGTTGCGACGTCAACGGCCTGTCAGTATTGACATGCGCCGACGAAGCGCTACATATCAACC
>Ga0209780_1000331_pt1 | contig 24092 bp, 13 predicted proteins | sample WorMetexBAHAMAS2_FD_187384 | JGI IMG/M metagenome (GOLD analysis project Ga0209780, IMG submission 187384) | Marine gutless worms symbiont microbial communities from Max Planck institute for Marine Microbiology, Germany - Inanidrilus exumae... | ecosystem: Host-associated > Annelida > Digestive...
CGGACCACGTGTGCGCGCTCGGCGCGAGCCGAATAATAAAGTAACAAAAAAAAGGTATACTTAAGAAACCACAACATGTGTTTTTTCACGTGTTCGCTCAGACCACCCACGTTGTCGCAGCACCACATGGATTTGCATGTGTGGTCATACCACCGACCCGATTATATATTCCGAGTTTCATTGAAATCCGTTCAGGGGTTTCGGAGCCCCGGGGGGTCAAAATTTGGCCTTTCCCATTACTTTGGCTAGTCGCTTTTACAACAGCTTGTACTACCGTACAAGCCGTGATGTAAGGCTTATGAAATAGCAGCAATTCTGATAGCTTGAGTGACCTTCAAGGTCATTCACGTATTGTGAGCCTTTCTCAATTTGGATTTGTTGTGCAGTTCTGCAGCATTTGACAAATTTTGTCTGACATAGTGCATTGTGCAGTCCATGCTGCACATCTTGTTAACTTACTAAAAATATAAAAGGTTCGGCTCTTTGGATCACAGTGTATATGTGTGCTAAAACCAATTGTCCAAACGTTTCATCGCTGAAATGTCTGCCAGTGTCTGGTGTTCATTAGAAATATAGAAGTGTACCATTATGAAACAAGTTTTAAGTGATAGAGTAACATATGGAGTGTTTGTGTTTGCAGTTGTCCTGAGCATCTGTGATTCATTCTTCAACGTATGTGACGTGGAATATACTCACAATTACTGTGTACTGGATTTTGAGTGGACAACATCAGTTTAGCAGTCGTGTTGCAGAAAAAAGGATATTTCCTGGTTAAGCAGTGCAGCAGTGTTTGCAACTGTGATGTCGGCACCACATTTATCAGCACCTAGTGGACAACCTGGAAGCGATTATCAGAATGGTCCCAAAGTACTGTCAACTGTGGCTGCTAATGGACCGTTACCAAATGATGCAAAAACATGTAGCAACGAAGTAGATGGAACGTCATTAATACGACCTATCAGTCCCTCTTTAGCGTCCCCACCTGCAGTCAAAACCTCGACTGATGCCACAGTATATTTTCTTCGGCCAGGCTCAATACTGAAGCATTATGCCAACAAACTTTCAACCTATGAACAGAAAGAGATCGTTTCTTATGATGAAATATACTATGCTGGGTTGAATGCGAAGAAGCGCCAGGGCAGCGCAGGAGGAAACAACAACAATGGATACGATGATGAACAGGGTTCATACGTCCATGTTATACATGACCACCTTGCATATCGATACGAGATACTAAAAGTAATTGGAAAGGGCAGCTTTGGCCACGTGATGAAGGCCTACGACCACAAGACGAGAACGTATGTTGCAGTGAAAGTTGTTCGGAATGAGAAGCGATTTCACAGGCAGGCGGCGGAAGAGATACGGATACTGGAGCAGCTGCGGAGTCAGGACAGCGAAGGCCGGATGAACATAGTGCATATGCTCGAGCATTTCGTCTTTCGGTCACACATCTGCATGACATTCGAGCTGCTCAGTATCAACCTTTATGAGTTGATAAAGAAGAACAAGTTTCACGGCTTCAGTCTTCAGCTCGTCAGGAAGTTTGCTCACTCGATTCTGCAGTGTCTTGATGCGCTGTACCGAAACCGTATCATCCACTGTGACCTTAAGCCCGAGAACGTCCTACTGAAGCAGTTAGGTCGATCCGGAGTCAAGGTAATCGACTTTGGGTCCAGCTGTTACGAGCACCAGCGCGTTTACACCTACATCCAGTCTCGGTTTTACCGAGCACCGGAGGTGATTCTCGGCGGGCGGTACGGTATGCCAATTGATATGTGGAGTCTGGGATGCATCCTCGCAGAACTGTCGACCGGGACTCCACTCTTTGCGGGAGAAGATGAAGCTGATCAGCTGGCATGCGTCATCGAGGTCATTGGTATGCCGTCGCAGTCACTACTTGACGTGTGCAAGCGATCGCGACATTTCATCAGCTCGCGTGGATTTCCTCGATACTGTTCGCTGACCGCCAGCCCCAGTGGACGCTACCAACTGTCTGGTGGACGCTCGGGTCGCGGCAAATACCGGGGTCCGCCGGCATCCCGAGACCTTGCCAAGGCACTACGCGGCTGCGAGGATTCACTCTTTGTCGATTTTCTTTCCCGCTGTTTTGAGTGGGATCCGGCTAAACGGATGACCCCACCACAGGCTCTGAACCATGCATGGCTACGGAGACGAACCACTACCAGCAAAACAGTACACGATGAGAACGCCATCAACATGATGCAGCGAGCAGCAGATGGAGCAGCATCTAAATCTGTATCACATGACAAAGAGTCCACTGAAGTAAACGGAGTTAAAGCGCCTGCTGCAGAGGACAGCATTAGTTAATGTTTTTTGATGACTTGCCTACGTTTTTGTAATGTAAGATCTTTCTGCATGTTACGAAATCCACACGCACATCAGCACTATGAAATGTGAATGTCGAGATGCTGGATTTCTACATATCCATGTGCATTCTGTCTCTTATATTTGAGCAGAATGATCACGGTGCTGCAGGTTTCGTAAATACTGTGTCGGAAAATCCCGTTTTTGCAAACTGTGCAATTGATAATGTCTGTTATTGTTTGCAATATTTGATTATGACACTTGCGGTTTTGTGGTCAGCAATTGTCGCGTAGCTCCAGCTGTATGACAAGCTAGCTTTTCACCATTGCTATAGGCTATGTGTTGCTGGAATGTTTTCTATTGTACATGCATTTTAGATGTCCAACAAAACTACACGTCAACTAGGCGTGGCAAGGCTTTACGTGTAAAGTAGTAGATAATTCAAAGATCAATTATATCTGTCAAAATTGCAAGTGCATATTGTGGTAATACTGTCTCATAGACTTTGTGCATACGTATGCATATAAATGTTGCTAAACTGTTGGTTTTGATAACGTAATTGACAGAATTTATTTCATCATTTTTCTGGCAGCTGGCAAACCAAGCCAGCTACTGACAAATATATAGTAGAAATGCAGTTTTAAAATCATTTAAAATTTCTGCAGTTTTCATTTGCAGACATCTGTTGAGTCAGATATTAGTTAATTACAGCTGTCTGGCAGCACATCAGATGTCGCATCTGTAATTGAGCTAGTGTGATATATACACTGTTAATACATTGATCATGTGCCATTTGAATTCTGTTCAAGAGAAGACTTTTAGTGCTTATAGCAATCATGTCTGTTTCTTGATATTGCTGCCCAAGTTGACATTTTTTAAGGAAAAAAGATCTAATTGTTAATCAAACTATGCTTGTCGCTGTCAATTACTTTCTAATTTTTATACAGATGCTTTGCAGGTTTTCTAATGCAGCTTGTTGATGTCTGTGCCCTGTGTTGATTGCTAGCGTTCAGTGTATTTGTGTGCATGTGAATCATGTGTCATATTCTGTGCAGAACTGGGTTCCTGTTCTCTAGATCAATTGGCTGTATATTGTTTTGTTGGGAGCTGCTATGTAAAGGAGTCATGCCAATGAAAGGGGAAATGCAGTATTCTGTTTGAAGTGATGCTTGTATTGGCCAAGACTGTCCCATACAAATGTGGTGTTATTAAGAGAACACACTAACTCGATTCGAAGGTTGTTTTTCCTTGAATTTATTTCAGTAGTTGCTTACAGGATAACTACACGACACTTTGTTACTCAGCAGTGTGTGATGTAGCAGTTATTAGTGGAACTTTTGTGGGCATCACAGAACTACGTGTAGACATTATTGGAGGATTAATTTAAACGGTAAAAAGATGAGGTCAAAAAATTAATTTATTACTGATGTTTGTTCCATTTTTGTCAGTAGTAAGTTATTTAGCACAACTACAGTCTAGATTGAATTGTGATAAATTTAGGTACTGTGTTACATTATTGGTACGTGAAATTCATGTCTATTGTGATGGAGCCTGACTGTGCTGAAAATTGGTCTCAGTTTTTGACTGGTCATTACTGGGTGGTTGGTATTCCATTATGGGATGCTATAGCTTAGCTGAGCACTACTAGATATCTAGATGTTGTACAGCCTACACCGTTAGTTTTTTGTATCTGTGTATTGCATTAGCAGTTTGCTACCCTGCCTTGGCTGTTAGCTAGTCTTTATGGCTGTGCATAAAATTTCTCACATAATATTATTCCACAGATTTAGGATATGATACGTTTAGAAAAATGCTCTCTTTTGGCTTTCTAGATTAGAAGTCAGCCATGGAGTATCTTTTTCTACAAACTGAACTGAACCAAGTGAAAGTTATTTTGCAACTGAAAGCACTACACAACTATTCTTCTGTTAAATGTACGTGTTTTTGTCATAATACAACATGGCTTAGCAACGAAAATATCTAATGCTTAATTGATGGCACATAAAGTCGAGGGACTGATAATTGCGCAGTGTTGCAAAATTTAACAGAAAAGTAAAAATTGTAAAGAAAAATTGGGACCTTTGTGATAAGAATCACTGAATCATGCAATTGCATGTATGCTACAGAAGTTGAAGTTCTGTGAAGATGTTACTGGTAGATGGTAGACTTAAACGCTGTGGATTGTGGGTTTAGAGATTGTTGTGAGTGATGATGTGTTAGTGTTGTTTGTGCTTGTTCTTGTTCTTGTTTCGGTGTCTGCCTTATCGTTATATGACTGCTTCATGGTACGATGATGTATCATTCTGTAAATGTGTATACCATGCTCCATAGGAACCTGCCACTTTATTTTTTGCTATAACTTCCGTGTTTCTCGTCGGAATTTTACACTTTTTGTACCAGTGGACACAGGAAAGAATGCTGTATAGTTTACTTACTTAATTGCTTGATGGCATCATAACTGTTACACTGCAACGTTTGGTTAATTCATCGACTTACCTCTTGCATCATAAAAATAATCATAAAATACTGTGAAATGAAATGTTGAGTTTTGAAGATAAACATTCCATTTTAAAAAATGGGAATCTAACAGATTTTTTGCCAGAAGACTGATAAAAGAACTCTATAGCAAAAATTCCGAACGACGAACAATTGACGAGTTGTTTTTCTGCTGTTAAGTAATTAAATACTGTGATGACTGACTTCAAAATATGTTGTTTTAAGCTTTACCAGATAATGTGGGGACACAGTTAAGCTGAAGTGGTAAAATAACTCGTGTGGATAATTCATTTCTGTTTCTTCTGGTACAAAAAGTAAAAAATCCACCAAGAAACACGAGCTGTAATCTGAAATAAAGTGCCACGTTTTTATGGACCATGGTGTATGTTGGTATACTAACTAGTATTATCTAATTCACAATTTGAATTGATTCATTTATTGAAGCCACTCAAATCAGCAATTTCTGATAAATTGGAAGTTTGATTCAGTTTGTTTGCACAAGCAAGCACGGTTTTTGTGGTAGAAAGCAGTGCCGGTTGCATGTAGCCTATTATTCACAATACAATAACTATTATATGTTACCTGCAGTGTGTATCAAAAAATAATAAATACACTTGATTTTTATCACATGGAGACCGATTTCAAAATCTGTTCACTGGTAAATTCGGAATGAAATTGTCTATATCTGGACACAGCCTTCCATCTTTCGTTAGCTGCATTGCGAAGAGTGTTTAGAATTACCACCAAACTTTTGCTTATTTTGTCGCTATTAATCCATCTTATGTGAAACGCAACAAAAAGTAGCAGCACTCAGATTACATAAGCTACAAAAGATTGCTTAATTTTTGTAAGATGTATAAAATAAGATGATTTAAGTGTCTGCCTCAAGGATGAACGCAACCTGTGGATGCTTTTTTATGCCATTCATCGATATCTTTATTTTTTGTCAAGTTTTACAAGACGTTGTAGTAAGCATTTAAGGTGAGATGGAAAATCTTCATGAGAGTACATACAAAACTTCCTTGGGAATCTGCAAGTGTGAGAATGTTCACTTTTTTCCAAGTTATGATCTGAATCAACTTTCTTATTTTTTGTTTACTCACAATGTACTAGCTACATGCACTGTCTTCTCCACACATGTATGCACTGAATTGAATCGAAATGCTGATGCTGATGTGGAAATTGAATCGGTGCCATACTAACTAGTCCTAATCACGCGCTTCATTAGGCAATTGGCTGCAAGGTTCACCCTGCCAAACTGACCCACATTGTGTCCATATGGTTTGTGCATCAAACCCTTGACAGGTCAATTGAAGTCTGTTATTGGTGCCATTACTTGTTACGTTAGGTTTTATCGCTCTTGATTTTGTTTGTGTTTTCTTTCTATAGGTTTTTTGTCAGGTCATTTAACTGATTATCTGGAAATAAGTTGATCTTCATCAGCTAAAGTGATAAACTGTAGTAGTCCCACTATCTATATATTCTCTAATATAAAGTCATCATTTACGGAGTAAACGTTAAGTTTTGAGGGTCTGTTAAGTTATTGTGAACAGTCAGTTGTTATTGTCAATACTGAGAGGATAGTTGCATGTCGTGTTGTTGTATGCATATATGACGTAAAATTACTCCTACGTGAAATATCGTTACCAGCAGTAACTTTATTGCATCTTGGACACTTGGTGTGGTCTCTTTAGTGCGTGGTATTTAACGGATTCACATTTATTTTTCATTGATATATTTATATTTGGATTCTGCATCCTGTCCTAACTGTCATAGCCATGTATTTTGTATGTTATGACATTATGGCAGGATAGAAATATTTGTATTATTATTACATAAATATGTTTATGTATATATATATGTTAATTTTTTGCAGAAATCTGAGATATGTGTTTTACATGTTATGTTTTTGGAATACGCTGGAGATGCAATTTGACATGGGTAGCTGAAATCTTTATTCCATTTCATTTGACCCAGCTATGTAACATTGCCAAGTACAGTTTAATGTCTGCAGTAGACATTGCCTTTGCTTTAATCACGTAGATTAAGTTCCTCGAAAGTCCTCCATTTATTCTTATACCACTACACGTTACCGTTCTGGCGCAGAAGCGCTAATTTATGTTGGTGGCGAGCAATGTTGATGGCTTTGTATCTTTGTTTGATGTCTCCTTTTGTTCTAGGTGTATATGGTGTTTAGGTGACATTGCTAGCTGACTAGGTTATTGTGCATGTGATCCATTTGTATAGTGACGAACTAAGTAGACATCTAGTGTGCGAATTGAATTGTATCATGCTGTTACTCGATGCAAATTCAGATCTGTGGGCCTCTCGATCCCATGTACTATCATTCCCAGAATGACGGCCGCTAATCCTTTAATCCAGAAATCCTAATCCTAGTTGCTTGCTGCACTATAAATGCAACTGCCGAGTGCCGATCCACATGTATTCAATATACATGTTCTTTGGCAAATAAACTGCCCTTAGTGTGAAAACACGCCTTTTCATGTTTGTAGCTTGGACTTCTCCAACTGCAATATACGCCTTCTTTCTGGAGTATTTTAGCAGCTTTGGGGGTGAAGGGTCAAGTCTGGTACCATGGGTGGGAGGTCCCCCGGTGCTTCTTTTGGGTTTTACCTAAGATTAGCATTCCACAGCCAGACCAACATAGAAAAGGTATTATAAAACAAGAGTCGTTAATCACTGAAGAACAGCAATTACACAAGATATCACATTGAACTCATAAATAGGTCTTGTGGTGGTTGGTTAGTTTCCACCCTGTTGTAGGCGCTAGTGTAATAACTTAAATAAGCGGTAAGCCTACCCTATCCTTTCCCATTTTGGGTCGTCACTGAACAAAAAGGCAACGAGGTTGGGAGGTTACTGTATCGTTGGCCATTCCTAATCTGGCGGAACTAAATCAAGACCTTGTCCCCGATATAGCCTACTTTTGTGCTGAAAGATGACATTACTCTCCCAACCAACTAACCTTTGCAGCTTTGGCTTGATCCTTTCCTGACATAGCTGTAACAGCGATGCAGGTTGCCCAGGTGAGAGTCTCTTGCCTGGAAGTTAATGAACTTTGAAACTATTCTAGTCTGAAATCGGTACCAGTATTTTGAATAAAATCTAATTTGCTGTAGTCAACTAACTTGTTTTTTGCGAAAAGATCAAATATATCTGTCACCTATGCTTAACGAGAACCAACCACGCTGTGAAATCTTGCCGATATCAATTCGAACACGGTAACAATACGTCCCGGGATCGAGAAGTCCAGATGCCTGACTTTGTAGTCAGCGTTGCACGTTTTTTTATTTTGCTTGCTTCGTCCTGCTGGTGACTGTCATCATCATCATCATCATTATGTGATTATGTGGTGTGATGTGATTTGGTTAATGTAGGTGATATGATGTTTAGCTGTTGATGTGATCGTGGCGTGTCTAATGTGGTGTGTAAACTGTAAAGCCGTAATGAGCGTGTCAAAAGGGCGTACGCACGGGGCTGCAGCCTCCACACCCTGTCACTAGATTTTTCGGAACATTTTTTGTGTATAGTTACAGTAATATCGCTTACTTTGCACTTGTTACCTCCGCTGCTGGTTGGCGAGGGTAATGTTTTCATCGCCGTTCGTTTGTCTGTCTCTTTATTTGTGAAGGGCATAACTCAACAAAATTATGTATGGATTTTCGTGAAATTTGGGGATTGGACATAAGTTGATCAAATTTTAGAACATTGGGATTAGCGCACGTTTGCGGGGTTAGTGCTGCTGTGTCGAGTGTAATTTGGTTGATAAACTTAACTAGCTACATGGAAAACGACAGAAAGAACAAAAAGACCTGCAGACAGAAGTAAGCATGCAGCTAAGACGGGGAAAAGCTGAACTTGTTAAAATCCCCCATTATACCTAATGTAACAGTTTAACCTGTGTTTGAAAGTGTTTACTGAGCAGCTATTGACAGCATCTACTCATTTATTCAAATCATCGATAATTCGTTGACTAAAAATACTACTAAATATTTAAACGAATAGGTTGTTTGAGAAGTTTATAATCATGACCTTTTAATCCAGTAGATGATAACTTAAAAGCTTGGATTAGATCTCCTCTTATTCTTCTGGTTTCTAATGTTGTTAACTGTAATATCGACAAACGTTCCTTATATGATTTATTTTTATTTGTAAAGAATCATTTAATCATGCCCAGAGTTCTGTTTCCTTCACTTACAGCTTTTGCACCCTGATGACTGTCTATGTTAAAACCATATGACCTGAATTATGTTGAAAGCGCCGTTAAACTCTTTATGGGTCAACCAACCAACACAAATTATACTTTTTCAATCAAATAATTTGCCTAATTACGACTTACTCATTCAGTCTAAACCTACTGTTGTTATTATAAGGTTTTAAAAAATTATCTTGCTCCAAGAATTAATTCCTATTAAATTTTCATATTTACAATAATAGTTCTACCTTAAAGGCGCGATATGACCTGAATTGTGTTGCAAGCGCCGCTAAATTCCAACCAACCACTGATGACTGAATTTTAAGCTACTGTGTACCAAACACCAAGATCTCGTTCTTCACCCACTGACTTCAATTTCCTCCCCTATTTGATATTTATGATTTCCATTGTTATTACCTAAGTGCGGTACCTTACACTTATCCAGATTGAAAAGCATCTGCCAGTGCATTTAAATCTTTTCTTAACTGTTCAATGTTAAGCTTAATTTTCTACATTTGCAAAGACCTTAGTATTGTCAGCAAATTTCAGCAAATAATAATAATACCTGTGTCAGTGTCATTTATAAAAATTAAGAATAATAATGACGTAAAATTGGTCCTTGATGTACACCACTCAGTACCTCGCTCCATCTCGATGCTACACTATTTAACACGACTCTTTACTTTCGATTTTTTTAACTATGATCCATATAAACAGATTCCCTCTAATGCCTTAAGCTAACAATTTTCGTAACAAGCGTTTGTGTGGAACTTCATTGAAAGCTTTTTGGAAGTCTAGATAAATTACATTAATTGGTACCCGCGAAGGAAAACCTGTCTACGCCTTTGTTAGTGCAGAAATAACACGTTATTTATGGCTAATATCTGTTGCACAATTTGTATACGTATTTGTGGACGAAAAGTTGAAATGTGCAAATTTGTGTATACTGTTATACCACAACTGAAATGCAGTTTTGATTGGTTGAACTGTGCCATATACTTTATTGTTGATTGTTAACAGTTCTGCACTTTCTTAAGCGTTTTGAGTGTTTTCCTTCGTGCTTCGTATGGTAAAAACTATGGTAAAATTAATAATTTATCGCTGCAAAAACAAGGACTAACTTTGATAACATTTGGAAATTGGAACGTGTATCACGGGGTTTGCTTTGTATGTTGTTTAATTATTTAAGCGTATATATACGTATTTTTACCCACTTGTTTAATCTGCATTGTGACATGGAAGATTCAGTTGTGTTTAGATAAACGTTTGTGGATAGATCACCTCCGCGTAAGGATTTTTGTAATTCGGTATTTTTGATGGTGTAACCTGTAGCCACTCACTAGCACGTCACGAAGTCGGTATATGAGGAACTGATAATATGCTAACGTATTCTGCGATGCATAATCGTTTTGCGCTCGTACGCAGTTGCGTCAAGGTTTTGGCGGTGCTATATAGTGGTTCTTGGCGGGTTGGATGTAGGCTATTTGGTGCAAGTCCGTGGTGGTTCGGCCCTTCTGAACTGTGAAACTGCACGATCTTTCGCGACTGTCGTATTAGCTTACACTGTCATCATTACTGTACCTGTGTACGCGTTGTAGACTGCTATACGAATAAAATAATACCGTAATCTGAGTTTTGCATGTCTGAGTAACGAGTAAGAAGACTCGTAATATTCGTATTTTAGGCAGATATCCTAGACAATCACATGGTAATTTTAACGTTTGTAAGGTGTCATATAATGTAGCAGAAACATCGCTGCGAACATGCGTATACATTCCTGCCCCAAACTGCAAATATCTGCCGTTGATCGTTGCTTAAAAGACAGGGTTTTACTGATTAGTCAGTTAGACGTTTTATTGAGCTGACACGGTCCGTAAACCAAACGACAAAGAAAACAGACTGAAAACACGCCTACGGCGTACACCGGTCGCTTGCACTCAGTTTTCTCCTGAGGCACAGATCACCAGAAATTAAATCTCAGTTTTACGCGAACTAATTTTGTTAGAACTAGTTGTAAAGTCACGCGACCTTAAAAACTCGCCTACTAGTAACGACTGGGCCTGAATAGGCATTATTGTGTCCTGTTAATTCGATGTAATTCACTGAGCTTTTGTTGTCCTTATAATGATTTGAACCCATATTCTTCTCGTTATTGGTAATGGGTTTACTAATGCTTTCCAAAACGTTAAAAAACTAAAATTGTAATATCACCTTTACGCAGGCAGGCATAGTCGTTACGTCGTACGAGTAACTAACAGTCACTGTCAATTTCAACGTCTTATTTTCCTTGCTTACTTATTACCATGATCAGTCGATGACGCGAAGCATTACGTCATCACTGTCGTGAAAGCAGAGAATGGTAAACAAAACAACGTTGATAGTAATCGTTTATGTTGTGGATGCTCACTAAAGAAAGAAATACGGTGACAACCCAAAATATGACACACACTGGCAGCGGTCGACCAAGTATTTTTCGGTACAAGTGATGGATTGGAAAACAACTAAGCAAATAACCAATAAATTTTACTTTGTTTATCTCCGTCGTCAATGCTATCGAACGTTAAAATGTGTTCGTGTTCCTCTATGGCGCGATATGACCTACATTGTGTTGAAAGCGCCGTTAAACTCCAACCAACCTTACGCACGTCCTCTGTGTGCTGTTAATACGCAAATATTTTGGATACAGGTACAAAAACATATACATAACGCCGACGTCATCAGAAAGGTATTAAGCGTGGTGTAAGCTTGTGTAATTTCTGCACTGCTGTTTTCTGTTGCTAGTCTGATGCTCAGTCACGCTCTATTTACAGCTCGCGTGAATGCTCGGCGTCCTTGAGCGGTCTGCATAGTTTACCTGACGGTCTGGCACAGTCACTGGTGCACTACGCAATCGCAAACGCGCCGATCCCATCAGTGCCCTCCGGCAGACAAGCAGTGGTTATTGCACTGCACATAGGCTACATCTGAATACCGTTGTAATATTTGCAGCTTTGAATGATCCTCTGATTACACATGTGATTCGTTTTTAGACTTCCTCGTATTCCTTGCAGCCTACTCGTCTAATTCGCTTGGACTGTTGATTCTTTTTGTTTATTTTCAGATATATTCATGCGGTCTGCTGAGCTGGATGTACGTCATTAATTGGTACTACCGTATTAGAAATCTACGTTTCGCAATTTTCTTAATGTTCTTTTTCCATTGTTGTAAAATCCGTCAGGATCCAATCTGTGCAAACGTATTTACCTGTGTGTATATATCTTACTAATTCCTCCGTTTTTCATTCATAAGTTCGTTAATTTCTACTTTCGGTAGGCTATTCAGTCCCATTTTCTTCAGTGCCAAATCATATTTGCTTTATGTTTTCCTTAAGAAATATATAAAACACTAAACAACAATGTCAAAATAAAACATGCATATTTTGTACAAAATAACGCGACAGGTCAGGCCTAACTACTTGACTTTAACGGTCGGTACTTGAGTACAAGTACTCGGGCAACTTAAGTACCACTATCAGTATATGCCTACAAGTATTTTGATCGCTGTTACACGAGCCAAGTGCTACAAGTAGTGCATGGACCATAGCCGAAATTGGTATCACACACTGGTGCAAACTTTATCAGAACTTTAAATGCAACCTGGTCAATTTATTTGCACAAGTAACCACAAAAATGTTTAGCATTACATGTGCTAACAAGAAACTTAGCGCTTGAAAAGAGATCGTGCGTCAGTGACAGTGGCAAGACGGAAGGTTTTCAATGTAATCTTCGAGAAATTGCACTTGAAAGGTTTGTAGTAAGTGATAACCCTGAAGGTAATTCAAGGTCATCGGAATGGCGCTGTTCGATAGGCTATAATAGGCCTACCTATTTGCACTTTGCAGCAATCGTGTTTTTTCTTTGCCTGTTGCTTCTTTTGTTAGATATTACCACTTGTTTACTAGGCCTAAATTATTGTCTGTGGTCTTGAACTGCCTTTTAGGTACTGATATGAGTGCCGGGTAAGTTACCAGTAAGTTACGTGCTTAACAGTAATTTACCGGCGGTAAGTTACCGGCCACGAATATTACCGGTAATTTAAGAACACTACTTCTAAGTGGATTGCGATAGTTAAAGTGGTAGCCAGTGTACAGAGTACAGACAGACCTAATTATCCACACATGCCGATAGGCAAGGTGTGAATATACCGGTTACTGTTTGTTTTTTTTTGTTTGTGTGTTTGTGCGGTTACGGATTTCTCCGCCGAGGATAAAGCTAGCTGCGTAAAATTTTGAACAGCGGCTCATCGGCGTCCAAGGCAGGGAATATCATATCACATTTTGGGGAACTTTGCTCATCAGAAGCCCAACATCGGACGAATCGGCCAGCGCGTGCTACAAATGGAAGTGGAAGGAGCCTAGCCTATCCTGCGGGCCTAGGCTGACTGAAGTCTGAGCGACGTTCTATTTATAATTCCTTGAGCGCGCGGGCCACACGCCGCGCTAGAGATGCATCGTTCGTGAAATCGCGCGGCGTGTGGACGTAGGATCGGCATGTGTGGATATACGTCACTTAAGGTCCCTTGTAATAACGCTATCTAAAAGTTTACAAAATGGCTGGTCTGTGGTAGTCAGAGTACGTTCACTTACGTATAGGGTCGTTGGACATTGTACAGATCGATAGACAACACATGACCTTTTCGTAGGCTGTTGCTTCCGATGACCGAAATAAAGCATGATATTAGTCGGAAATCGCACATTTTTTCATATCCCACCATTTGCCATTCCGCTAAAATGAGTCAGGGGTCCATACGTTACCACGTAATGTTATTTCAGCACCACACCAGTATGCATTTCAGACACACTGAGAGACAGCAAACGGAATTGCTATTAACAGTATCGCGCTCTGAGTATTTGTTCTATACTGACGCGGGATAAAAACATATTTATCATCTCTTTGATGATCGTAACTACTACGTCGGCCTATAATGTGAACGACAGACATAGGCTAATGCGATAGACAGACCTTTTGAGCTTACGGTAGATATTTTACGAAGAATGCATTCTAACTTCAAACGACAAACACTGTTGTCATTAACAGTTGCTGAAAACATATTGTTTCTCAAAATGAAAAATCTTAACTGTGCAACCGTCCAAGTTTTCTTCAAAATTATAACTACAGTTTGTCTATTCTCAGTGACAGATGCCACCAAAAGAACTATTCCGGACAACAGTCTTCTTGTCACTCCATTTCACTGATTACGTAATCCCTATTGACTTTGACTTCTACATATTTCATAAGAAACTGAAGACTTATAAATGACTTTTAAAATTCTTAGGATACAGTGGTACATTTTACAGGTGACGTGGACACTTTATAGCACTCTAGTGTCAAATTTCCTCGGGTTTTCGAATGCCAAAACTGATTCAAATCGCACGGCTTTTGATGGAGTTATTGAAAAAAAAGTGGACGCTGTTGTGTAGTTTTTATTTTTTGAATTTCGGACTATGGTCATGTCTCCGTTGTTTTCGTTGTGCAGAAGCTGACGGATTCAGGGTTTGAGACGGTTGAATGATGGTACGATGACATCAGCGACAAATGATGCGGCTAGCGTGGCTGAGTTGCAGCAGCAACTGGCTAATGCACGTCTCTGCGCTGAGCAAGCGCGCATCGAAGCCGATCAGCTCAAACTTGAAAATAAAAGGTCAGTCGCCGGGTCAATGTTGATTTAGTGGAGCATGGTTGCGTCTTATTTGAACAAGTATGTCTGTCTTCCTTATTGTCGGGACGAACTGTACGCTGGCCGCGTCGCATGCTCACCCTTTGAGTCGTCATGAGTATGCAGACGGGACAGACGGACGAACGGACGCCAGACCGCGTTACATTACGCTTTCCGCTAGAAGCGGCCAGCGTAATAACTTCAGAAATGTAGGCTACAAGTTTCGAGTAAACGGTGACCGTGGAAAAATGAAAAATGTCTCCAGTGGCGCGCAGTTGACCTTAAATGTTCTAACAGCAAATTTTATAAGTTTTCCTTACAGTGATGAACGTTCATTGATCAGTCGAATTTAGCTAATGAAGAAGAATTGCCGTAGTAACATGATACTTCGTGTACTTCTTTCTTCAACCGATCATAAACAGGTGCAACAGTTTATTGCAGATGCACCATCCATAAACTCGTTTACGAATCGTCTTGAAGAAAGACGTATAGGCCTACTCGGCAGACGGACTTATGGATTTTACAAGTCCTGTCGGCTGCAAGAATGACGAATCAAGAAGCAAGTACACTGTATAAGACACGAAACGACTATGCCAGGTGCGGCTGCACCCGGTAAATAATCCGTTTACACCTTGATTGTGCCATAGCTATTTTTTGCTCAACTGCATAAATCATAAGCGTAACTGCATAAGCGCGCCTTTTGCCACTTTTTTACCCGCGCGACGCTATGCAATGTCCCTATGTCCTACCGTCCGTCTGCCTGTCACTAGTCGGACTTCTATCGAAACGGCTTAACGGGTCGAACTAGTTTTGGCACAGAGGATCCCCTTGGCTTACTTTACGATATGATATATTTACATGTGTTCACAAGCTGACGAAATGGCTAACTTAGTCTAGCGCACGGCACAGAAACAGAAATTAAGGAAAAACTGAAAACAAAAACCGATTAGCTCAGAAGAAACGGTGCGGGCAAAAGTCAGTCCGGGAGGACTTATCATACATTGTGTTGCAAAGGAATTCTGTTATCTGGTATAGTCGATTTTTCGGCGTTTTAGTCACGCCACGTCGAAAATGTTGTCAACTTACTTCGACGACCGTCGCCAGTTTGTCACTCTGAGCGTCCACCTTTGTTTACAATAGGATGGGCGTGATGCACAGCGTCGCGCGGGTTCATCTGCCACAGCTGAGACTTGTTTGTTGTTGAGTTCTCAAGCATGGCAGGCGACCGTGGAGACCATAGCAAACATTGATGAGTGATACAAATGACTTGAGAATGCTAGAACTCAGCTGGGAAGACGGTAGCGGCAGTTGATGACAGCGTCAACGTGTGACATATCCTTCATGTGAGATGAATCAAGGTCAAGGCCAAGATCGTGTTTTCACAAGTCTACTGGGCCAAAACAGATATAAGGGAAAACAAGCAGGTGCTAAGAATAAACATGTTGTCGGATTTGTCGGTGATGTTTCGTGGCAGGTTGTCGGAGCAGCTGAAGTCGGCTCACAGTCAGCTGGATACAGTGAACGATGAAAAAGAGCACCTGCAGGAGAGACATCATATCATCGTGGAGCAGACTCGACGAGATCTGGCCGTCAAACACGCCGAGTGCCAGGAGTACAAAGCCAAGGTAGACCGTTCATCTGTACCACTTAATAAAACACCAAATGTAAATGTAGCGAGTATATCAGTTCTGTCCTCTTAATACTCGGACGGAAATGTACTCTGGCCGCATCGCGTGCTGTCCCCTGGTGAATCGCATTGAGTATGCGCCGCGCGCCGTATTAAGGTCATATAAAAGACGGAACAGGCAAGACGGACGGACGGACAGGTAGCCAGACAAATGGACGTCATCCCGATGCATTGCGCTTACTGCTAGACGCGGCCAGCGTGAACAGTTAACTGCCACAAGACACGTCGAAAACAGCGATAGCGACAAAAGAAGCAACTTGACATGATCATGGGCCATGTGCTGGCAAATAGACCTTTAGTGATTTTCTCCTGTTTTCTGTATACGTTAACTTGATCACGAACTTCACAGTTCCTTGTGTATTTGTAAACCTCCGATAGTTCTAGGCCTTTTCTTAATAGCGTCCGTTTCTTATTATACGTTCTTTTCATTGCTATACATTATTTTAATATTTCTGTCTTACTGTTGCTGATGGCGTACATAACGATCAATATTTTATTCAGCCGTCGCCCACTACTGGCCACTAGGGTGCATATTTAGTGGTCCAAGTAAATCAATCGGTTCGATGTGCGTGTCTGTGTGTCCGGAACTAAATGATATTTAAGATATTCAGCGTGCTGGTTCATCGAGACCATATCTACATCATTTTCAAAGGTAAAGGTTATAGGTTAAAGTTCACGGTCATATGATGAAAAATATTCTATTTTCCGACTTCGGATGCACGTTACGAGGTGCTATCTATCTGTTTGTGTGTCGAGTTCATTTCTCTTAAAGCGATCGGTACGACCTCGAGTGATGGCTTCGTAGTCGAACTGTGCTGTCGATCTGTCTGATCAAGGAGTTGATCTCAGAAACGTAACCGTTTTTAGTTCTGGTCACCAATGACTACTGACTATTGCCATAGTTTTCATGTTCAGTATTGAATGGATGGATGATAGTGCAATACTTTGTCCACAAAGCGTTGCTACTGGTATTTCAATATCTTTTATTAGTATTGCTAACAGCCATTAATTCGTTATCCTCACCACACTTACTGCATTTTTATACCACAGTGATCAGACCAGTACTCGAATATGCCTCACCGCTATGGCACCCTACTTTGACCAAGTCTCAAATTGAGCGCTTGGAAGCTGTTCAACGTAGGACTATAAAAATCATTTTCTGTTATTCCTCATCTACCTCGTGTCTTACTACTTTAGAGCTGGCTGGCATTTTGTCTCTTTAAACAAGACGTGTGGATTCTTCAGGCGTGTTTCAGAAACATTTGTCAACCTGACAACTGTTTACATCATCTTCTCCCACCCCCGCGAGACCTAGCCGTGACATCCCGTCTCAGGAAGCCTACTGTATATCCAAGACCAAGTCTCCGAACAAAAGATACTGCTCAGCAGTATCTTATGCACTTTTAAATTTTCAATAACAACGGCTTGTTTGTATGTAACGTTTGAATTATTGGATTTATTGTTATTTTCATTATATTTGTTCTATTTTGTAGTTTGTTGTAATTCAAAGTTTGTAATAATGCTGTAACACTATAGCTTTTGAAATAATAAAACTTACTTACTTACTTACAGATACCAGGTGAGAAGCAGACGGATCAACTGCGGAGACAAGTACGTGATGAGGTGGAGAAACCGATGCGAGACTTGCTGGATGCGGCCAATAACGATGCTGAGCGGTACCGTGCCGAGTGCAACAGAGCATCACGTGAACTAATCGTTGTCAGAGCCGAACTTGACCAGTTGAGGACCGAACATTGCCGAAACGTGGCCGAATTGAAGATGCGCCTTGAAACAGAGGTTAGCGTCTGCCGTAGCCTATATATCTTGTCTGTAAATCAGTAGAAGAAAGTTTTAGTAGCACAGAACTCAGACTTGAAGCTATTTCTACCCGTTGAGCATAAAGTGGACATAGTGGCTCGTTTGTAGCCGTTCCTGTGCAAATTTGAATTGAAAAGCGAAGAATGCAAAATCATTAAAAACAAACATTACCGATAACAGAAATGTATTCTTGGCTGCTACTTTTCCGTAAACAAACATCATGCATCTCCCTCATATTCATCTACCTAACATGGCGGCCAGGAACATATTGCTTTAATCAGTAATGTGTCGTTCTTCCTGCGAAAGCGGGGAGTATGTTTTTATTGGCGTTGTTTTGTGTGTTTGTCTGTCTGTGACCACGATAACTAAAAAGATTGTGGACGGATTTGTACCAAATTTTATGGAAAGGTTCCTAGGGAAAGGGAAGACCAAGTTCGTGTTTCGTTACGATCGGTAGAGGGATGTAGAAGTAACGGTCAAAAAACTTTGTAAACCGGCGATTGTTTACATTTTATACTTCTAATAGTAGGTGTGGCAAGTGTTGCCAAGTGTTGGCGACAAATACCCCCAAATTTCGCTTTCGCGGGGAGTTGTACTCTTTCAGAGTACTTCCCATCTATTTTTTAAATAATTTTGCATGCTTCGTCCTTCAATTACAGACAGTGCTTAAATTTTGGGAGTTTATTGTTATTGTTTTTTGTTTGTTCGTCGAGTTCGTTGTGCTAAAGTGGTCTGTGCGACCCCGAGTGAGGGCTTTCTAGTGTAGATCCGGTCGCAATCACACCCGTTTGTTGCGATGGACAAGTAGTCGGAGAGTCATCGTAAGGAGAGAGAGGCGCTGTTGAGTCGTCAGTTGTCGAACGAGGCGACGTCTGGTGACGCCACACTGCGTCGTCAGCTGCAGAAGGACAACGCGCACCTGCGTGTCAAGTTGACTGAACTGCTCAAGGAGCTCGAGGACGTGAGGAACGAGCGCGAACAGCTCGGACAGCCGTCGGACGTCATCACCAGGCTGCACGCCAGACAGGTTTCACAGCACGTCGAAAGAAGCCGATCCGCCGAGGTACATAACCGCCGCCTTCGACGCGTTTACCGATCACCTTAACGCGTAGATAATTATAGCAAGTATGTCGGTCCTCCTTATTGTCGGTCCGAAATGTACGCTGTCTGCGTCGCGTGCTGCTCCCTGGTGAGTTATGGTGAGTATGCTGACGGGACAGACAGACGGACGGACGCCAGACCGTTACATTATGCTTTCCGCTAGACATGACCAGCGCAAAAACTGTTTTTAGGTTTTGGCTTATGTCACGCTTTTAACTTTTTTTCTTTGCCAAATTGTTAAAGTAGCATGCTGTATATTAACTTAACGAGAATTAAAGCTCTTTCGAAAAAGTACAAGGAAATTAATATTAGGGCTATTTTATTCTGTGAGTTTATTTACCTAAATAACCATGTTTACCTCTTAACAACTCACTCCCAAACTAATAATAAAACTGCAAATGTTTTGTAGTTCGAATTATCTAGATGGCATTTAGACATGTTAGGCGTTAGACGTGTGAATTGAGTAGGCCTGCGTGTAACGTTTTTATGCAAAGTTTACAAACGTTTTAAAATTTTTTGTCACGTTTTAGTTTTTTACGTTTTAACTTTTTAAAACTTCGATTTAAACTATTTTTACATCTATGCTTTAGTGAGTCTGTGTGTCCGAATGACAACTTTTGAACTAAATGACCTCGGACCAATTAAGATAGTTGGCGTGCTAAATCATCTTGTTGACTTCAAAGGTCAAGGTTTTGGGTCAAATTTCAAGGTAACAGGAGGAAAACAAGTGTTCAGCAACCGCTAGGATGGCCGACAGTGGCTGAAAAGCAGATTGAATTAGAAACTGTAAGTAAGTAACAACCAGGCGAAAGTTTTCTAGCCGAACAATTACCATGGTCGAGTAATTTGCTAAGCTGGTCGGTGCGATCTCCAGTGAGGACTTTCTTTCTAGCATATTGTAGGTTTATACTGACGTCATTTATTAACCCTTCGGTCATAAGCGAATCAAAGGCACCAAGGTGAAGATTTCACGGTGTGTAGGCTGCGTTAAAAAGATCGGTCTTGAATGAAGTGAAGCTGGCCGTATTTCGTGCAGCAGAACGTAGATAGTTCCAGATGAATGGAGCTTGTTTGCCGAGTCGCAAGTTCAACGCCCTAACTAGCAGACTACTGATCCACCGATAGTGTATAGATGATGGTAATCATAAGAGCTGATGTTGGCGTGTCGGATGTAATGAAGCAAGAAAAAGAGCAGCTGAGACAACGATGTGAAAGCCATCAGCGTGAGCTAGCGGCCGCCCAGGACTACGCCAGACAGCAGTCGGCAAAGATCCAGAGCCTGGAGAGGGAAAAGATTGAACTTCTGAGCAGAGCTGAACGGGATACGCTGTATTCCAGGGTAGAGGCCACAGACAGCGTGATTCAGCTGACGAGAGACAAGGGTGACTTGGAGCTACAGTGTCGACAACTCAAGTCCAACTTAGCTGGTACGGACAGGTCAGCACTGTCCCTATGTACTGATGACAATAGGGCTGTTCGGTGGCATATATAAATATTCATATCATTCTGGACCCAGACGCAGCCGTTTCTCAGTGCATGGTCTAGTTGTAGCACGTCTGACTGCGCGGTGTGAAAGGACCCAGGTTTGAATCTCACCGCCGGCGGGCAGTTGTGTTTATCACGACAGCCACTGCAACATGGAGCCTTTGGCACAGGCTGCCCACTCTTATTACAGTGCCTAGGTCGACTCTGCCTTCCGCCCTCCGTACGACAATAAAATGCATGAGTGTCATCTTTCGGGATGAGTAATAATAGTAAATGGCGACGGTTGATGCGGACTCACAGTCCAAAGTTGGTTGGCTAGGCCTAGGTCTGGGGTTGGCCCCACCCAGCGCTCTGTCTGCATTCATCAAACGAATCCGGTGAAATCTCGCAGTGGTATTGCTATTTAACAGCAAAATAAACATTATCGTGGTATTATTAGGCCGCATCGAAGCAATAGCTAGATGGGGCCTAATGCTATAGACGGAGTAGCGTGGTCTGTGTGTCTGTCTGTCTGTACGTTGGTCACGTTCGTGATCCATGCAAAACGGATGAACCGATCGAGATACGGTTTGGGGGCTTACTCGCATGGGCTCAAGAAACCATTTGTTAGATGGGATCGAGATCCCCCACGACAAAAGGTAATTTTTGGGAATTGTGCTGCCCATGTAAAAGCATTGGGAGTCTCTGCTGCCGTGAACACTGTAAAGGGATCATGCCGTCATCAATGACGGCATGCAGCGAAAGGGATCATTCAATCCTCAATAACCGCATGACATGCGATGCGGCCTTTTGTCAAAATTCTTTGACCACTTGCTATTATTAGGCTGGATCGCACGCATTGCATCAGATGCGGGCTATTGCTATAGATGGAGTAACGTGATCTGTCTATTGGTGTGTAGGATGTGTCTGTTGGCTCGTTGGTGAGCCATGCAAAAACGGCTAAACAGATCGAGATGCCGTTTGGGGGGAAGGGCTGGGCCCATAAGAACCATCTATTAGATGGGTGTCCACATCGGACGAATCCATTCGCAGCCGGGAGGGGTGACAGATCGGCGGCGCGGCCTTTCGTCGAGGCTTGGGTTAAATTCCAGTAGTCATACACATGCTTTCTAGCGTAAATACGTTAGGAAAATTAACCACTTATAATGAAATATTCAGACGGTGTAGCTAAAAAGACGCAGAGACAAAGGACCTGAAAATCATTGGCAATGAAAAGGGTTATCACCATAGGGCTTCTTATTCGTTTGCCGTGAGCTGTGAGCGGCTGTGCACGGTGTAGACACGAAATCGGAGCTGGAATGTGCTCAGGAGACAGTGCACCGTCATGAGGCAGCTTTGATTGACAAAGAACGAGAATTCAGTCAGAAACTGGAAAAAGTTCGCGCCGAAGACTCGTGCAAAATTCGCCAGCTCAGCGCCGAAACGTATCAGTTGCTTTCTATACTTTGACTGCTTTTTAACATAGCTTAACTCTTTAAATTTGTATGTGGACTTTTGGAAAATATTCAACTTTAACTCGAGGTCGCACCGACCATTTTAGCAATATTTTAGCCGACCGTAAATTTTCGACTGCCTGTTACTTATTAACATTTTCCAATCAGGTTTGATTTTCGGCCACGGTCGGCCATCCAAGCAGTTGCTGAGCACTCGTTTTCCTCCAGTAACTTGAAGTTGTACCCATGATCTTGAGATTCGAACTTGACCTAGAGAGTATCGTGATGAACCAGCATGCCAAATATCTATGTTAGAGGTCGTTTAGTTCACAAGTTATTCTCCGGACACACACATATTATATAAATCGTACCATGATTGCTATACGTGGACCACTTAACTGATCGGTGATAATAACGGCTGAACAGATAGAGATGCCGTTTGGACGCTGGGCCCATAAGAACCATCTATTAGATGGGTGTCCACATCGGACGAATCCATTCGTTCAAGCGTTTTAATTTTTCCCAGCAAAATTTATAGAAAATGGCTTTATTATTCAGCGCCTCTCGTGGTGCACACTACACTTCAACTGTCGTCTGCGTGGGTCGGAGTTTATTTCCGGTCTCGTCCAATAATTTTTGTCTGTGTTATTGGTGCGCATGCTCAATGATGAAAGTCGAGTCCGTTCACATACCGTATTCTAGTCATAATGTTCGGTCCATATTTTTTTGACTGGGACTTCCACTTGGACTCGCACTGCGTGGACTCGCTACTCATGTATATATACATGGTGCATCAGTAAAGTAACCTCTTTGTAACTTTCGCTGATATTTTCACTATCCCTTTATATAAATTTTTAAACGACAGTTGACTTTCACATTTGGAGTTCATATCTACACAGATTTGCCAAGTTTCATTTGGCTATCTGAATATTCGGTAAAATTGTGCGATTTCAAAAGCGACAAAAGCACGTGCTCAAAAATGCCTATACTGAGAAACAGCAGAATAGCGTCATTTAGCGTCCGATCTGTCAACGAAATGGAGAGATGTTGGACACAGTCCAACTGCAGCTGGCACTCTGTCCGCCTATGCTGCTGTGTGATGGAAGTACGGTACCGCTAAACACAAACCAATCAGCCGAATGACGTGGACAATAATGATGATGAAGACGATGACGGATGCTTGCTTGTTTTTGACAACTTTTTGTAGTATTTGATTTAGTTTTGTCTTGCGGTGTGAAAGCTGTCTCCCCCTGTTGTAAGCACTAGCGTTATAATTTAAATGAGCCTCTCGATCCCTTTCCCTTTTTGCGTGGCTGCTGACCAAAAATGACGCTCATGATGCTACAGCGTGGAGTTAGAAACACGGCTGGAGTCTGCCGAGCGTCGTGCGTCGATGTTAGCCGGATGTATCGACAATGTCGCTCCATGCCGCCGTGGAGACAGTGACGTTCACTGTCCGAAGATGGACATCACCGATGAAGATGACGTCGACGATGACGTCAATGATGACGACGATGACGGCGTCACTCAGCTTGCTCACAACGTGGTCAAACGATCCGTCGACGCGTAAGCACTTATCTTAACGCTTTTGTTACGCTGGCCGCGTTTAGCGGAAAGCGCAGTGTAACGGGTCTGGCGTCCGTCCGTCTGTATGCAGTGGCGGCGCCAGCTCTGAGAATTAGCCAGGTCCCAGCAAGGTCCTGAAAATATTTGCCAGGTCCTTATATAGGTACTAAAGTGAAGTTTGGAAAGTAAGTTTACTGGTTCATTTAATGTTATAACTTTGTATTGTAACATTGAATTGCAAATAAATTACTTGTTACTTAATGTTACACTC
>Ga0209780_1000332_pt1 | contig 24086 bp, 15 predicted proteins | sample WorMetexBAHAMAS2_FD_187384 | JGI IMG/M metagenome (GOLD analysis project Ga0209780, IMG submission 187384) | Marine gutless worms symbiont microbial communities from Max Planck institute for Marine Microbiology, Germany - Inanidrilus exumae... | ecosystem: Host-associated > Annelida > Digestive...
GCGGCCTATTATATACGGACAACGCGCCTTAGTGGAGTAGTGCGAAATATCGAATCGTTTCAGAGGGAATTATAGCGATATTTGATACGATGCGATACGCCGTCAATATCGCGATATTCGATACGATACGATGTATCGTGACATCACTAAAAATTATTAAAAGCAGACAACTATTCGTCAGCTTATAGCCAATAATATGAGTGGATGTTTTTTATTCTGAAACACGCTGTAGATTGAAGTTGCTAACTGTATTTGCAGAATCTTGATATTCAGAAACGTGCAGGGTGTGCTGTCCAGCAAAAAAAAATAACTACATTATGATGGTTGCTTATATTTCAATTATCTCCGGGGTTTTATAATGATTTTGTTTTGCATTTTTACAGTCGTATTAACTCATTACTGCCAAAGGTCATCTTTTGCTGTCCTAATTTGACAAACTTACTGTATGTAATTTCAAACCCAACAGCCTCACTGTTTTAACATGTTTATAAATGCTGGCTGATATTGCAGCAAGGACGAATGTGGCATATACAGTAAGAGGCATATCCAAGCTGTGCTGTTTTTGAGAAAGATTGTTAATTTTGGCATATCATGAGTAGTGTTGTTACGACCACTGAACTTTCACCGCCACCGCGGTGGATGGTTACCAACACCGCCATCGCGGTATTTTACAGTGTTCTCGGCGGTCTTTCTGGGCACTGTTTCCTGAAAACTGCCCCTCACTTCTGCAGAGAAAGATAGTCTTCTAAATGCCGCGTCATTTGATTGCGGAGCCAGTCAGTCAGTCAACAGCGACATCGCCGCCCTCCCCCACGCATCCGATTTCCCACTCACAAATGACAGGACTGCCGGGACAGTAGGGACAGTCTAGGCACTGTACTTAGTGAGACTATCGTGACGGTATCACTTAGTGCACCCCCTACCATCCATTGCGTGCCATGAGCATTTAGCGCATTCCAGGACAGCCAGAACGATGTGATCTCTAAGGGCGACATCCACCTGTTTCCGATTAACAACAACAACCCTAGCCTTGACACCGACCAATATTCGATATTTGCCACCGCCACCAGCAACGCGGTACGTGGCATGTCAAAAAATCACCGCCACCGACCGAGTTGCAAATTTCTGCCACCTTAACAACACTAATCATGACAGCAACTTGGTAAAGTGGACAGTAAAACGTGTCAGCGTAAGAGTTAAAGTGTATCGTCAGCTGAATGTCAGTGAATGGCATCAGTTGACATGGACAAGGTCGGTGATCTGACCTGCTCACACTGAGTCAACTCACGTGTGCAATCTACCTAAACTGATTTGGTGACAAATTTTACTGCCGAGTGCCGACTTGGCCATCTGCCGACATCTACTGTCAAATGTGTATAGAGAAAGTCGGTGCAGTAGAGACTTGTGTTGTGTGTTGTAGATTCGTCGTCGGACGATGACAGCAGTGTAATGGAGGACGACTCATCTCGTTCGTCGAGTGTGACACCGCGGCCGTTGATGTCACGAGCTGCCGGCGAGTCTCACGCTCCGTCGGTGACACCTCGGTCCAACGCCGGCAGCAGAGCATCACAGAGTAGTGGTGCTGTGCGTGGTGCATCTGCCGCCACCAGAGACGTGGACGTCACGTCACGACCATCAGGTATGTGTTGTCACTTCCTTGTTGTTTATGCCTCTCCCAGTATCAGTCTCAGACAATGAAACTGCCTTTCACATCTGCATTTTGCCATTAAGAAAGTGTCAGAGAGGTGTGAAGTGAAGTGCTGTCGTTGCAGGCTTTCAATGACAGTTGCTTTTAATTTAATGTTACTATTGTCGCACAGTTATAGAAATACTAAATAATGTGAATAATCTGGACTCTGCAGATTAAGAGAGCATACAGGAGTGTCCTGTACAGTTGACCAACTAGGCAGTAAATTTACCAAATTTCGTGCAGCACGTGGAATTAAAAATGTCCTGATATGGTTTTGGAAAGAGCTTTGCTGCTAGCATGCACATGTAAAAGCTTTAATGTAGTTTACTAAACTTAGCATATGCTGTAATCTGTGTACCAGGTTTTATTATGCTTTTGCCACACGACACTGTCGGTGAAGATATTATGTTTTAGGGCTGTCTATATGCCATGTTTGTCTGTTCATTCTTTCGTTTTTCCATCTGGACCGATCTTGTTACCAGTATATCGCATATGAACGGCTTGAGCAATCTCAATGAAACTTACAGGGAATATTCACTAGTCTCCCACTGATTACCTGGAGGTTAAAGGCCAAGATCACACACAGCAGGTCATGGCAAAGGTATCCATGTCTAGTTAATGTGATATGTGTGTGATGAATTTGTCAAATGAGGCAACTCGAAGATGGACTTCAACGCTGGTCGATGCCTTAGCGTCATTGATGTGGATGCCTTCACCAACTCGCTGACCTGCTGTGACCTTGATTTTTGACCTTTGACCTCCAGAATTTAATCATGTCATCAATAGGGGCCATTGAATATTCCCTGTCAGTTTTATCAAAATTGTTCAAGATGTTCATGAGATATCATGGTAACAGTATCTGACCGGACGAACGAATGGACAGATGTGACAGTGGAATAGCCTAAGACATAGCCGCCGCCGATGCTGTTAGGTGGCGAGGGCGTAGATAACTGGAGTTGCATTATTGCTGCAGGAATGATGATAAAGTTGCACATGTTTTCTGTGTCAATTTATTTCTAGGTGGTCAGTCCGGCAGCGCATTGGCAGACGTCGTACAGGTGTCTGGCCAAGGTTTGCATTTATGATCTTTTCCAGCAGGACACACTGAATGTAGTAAAAGAATAGTACCAGTAGCAGTTAAAATGTCAGTTTAGGGCGGATGATGATTAGGAACTGTAAAAACTAAAAAATTAATACTTGCTATTGTTTTGTGCTGTGTTACTAAAAGTCTCTTTCATAGAGAACATTTAAGAAATATAGTACATAGTTTTTTACTCTCATTGTAATTTGGAGAAAAATATTGCCCTCTAAGAAAATGGTTAGCGTTAATGCTTTGCCATTAATTGAATTTCAACAACTGAATAATTTTCATTTCAGTTTGTAATAGACAAAGCAGTGTGGACATTGTCAGTATTCATCATGTTAATGCTGTGTGCAGAAGTTCTTTGATGATATGTGACTTGATATCATCTTGTTTGGTTTATTTCTCTTCAGCTGGCCTTCTGTTCAACAGTTGGGCCAACTCATCTGTCACAGATGAGCACTTTTCACGATAACTGAAGCAGGCTTTTAGCAGCCGGATGCCAAGTATTGATAGCCTATGTGTGTAATCAAACTCCAGTTGTGGATGACCTATTACATTACTTTAATTATGCAACTAGGTCAACCACAACCGAGTTTTGCCAACCGGAGTCAAGCGCCAGTTGAAAGTGGTTGAACGCTGGTTACCACAGTTACGTGTGACATGTCCTGGGTGTTAACATTGTTTTGTAGTGGGTGGTTAACCAGAGTCCAGTTGGTCGTTTTACGTCAACCGGTTGGTTGGGGACTGGAGTTTGGTTACGCATATAGAACACGGTTAATGTCAGAGCACTGGTTGTATTATGTACATTGTAGGTCTGTCAGCTGGTGTGCAGTATGTGCTGTGTATGTTGTAAGTCTGTTGGCTGTGGTCTGCAGTCTCTTCTGTGTACATTGCAGCTCTGCCGGCCGGCCTTGCTGTGTACGTTGTAGGTCTGGCGACTGGCATGCAGTCTCTTCTGTGTATATTGTAGGTCCAGCAGCTGGCCTGCAGTCTCCAGACCTGACAAGCAGTGCTCGTATGAGTCAGCCTGTGAGTCGCTCATCTCCACAGCATGTTCAGTCACATGCGCAGTCTGTGCGTGTACCAGGCGGCCTGTCACAGCACACTGCAGATGTCGACAACGGTTTGTCAGCTGTTATTTGCTGCTGCTTTGTCATCTACAAACTGAAGTAGTCTGGCATTTGTTTTACTTGAAATTAAGAGTGAAAACGCTATAGTTTTCCTTAATGATGTTATCTACACCATCTCCATACCATATTCCATGCAACCGTAAAGTAAAATTTGCTTTGCATGTGTGTATTGGCGTTGGAGAGCGAGATATAGTGTCATTCAATAGAATGCAAACGAGTTCCTATTAGCCTTCCATAATAACTTGCACCATTTCTGAGACAGCGAGATATTGGTCGAAAATTGGTGATTTTAACTGACCTCACCTGTATTTGGTGCCCTAAGTGGGGGTGACCCCACTGGAATTTCACCTATCTTTGGCGTCAGAAAATGAGTACTTGGGCTATTTTGTGGCATTGTTTGCGTAATCCTATGTTTAGTCATTTTGGCACAATACTGACTTCTGATGGACAGATAGACAGAGAGAGAGAGAGAGAGAGAGACAGTACTAGCACTGTGTGGCACAGTAACACGTCTGCAGCAGTACAATTGTTTTGTTTGTGTATACTTTTGTGCTGCAGTAATCCCACAAGGAAAAGTGTCTGCAAAAATCCAGCAGCTGTTAAATACTCTAAAGGTAAGCCTACTGCTAGATATGTAGCTGTTGATTGCATATGATCAGTTTTTAAAACAGTTTATTACCCCCAAAACCAGTTTTTAATAGCACATACCATTTGTTTGTATGTTGTTTACGCAATGACGTAAGAGATTATTATATTAGTGTTGGGTTTTCTTTCTGAGGTGCAAATTATGCACGGATTTTTGTGAATATTTGGGAATGGATTGTCTTGGTACGTGGTTCGTTGATGAGATTTTAGATTTATTGCAAGTGAAGGTAGAAAAGTCACGGACAACCATCTGACCTAGGTTTACATGGAACCTGTCTATTGAGATGATTTGTGAATGTGTGTGCAGTATACAGTTGTAGTTACTGTCATTCTTATGTGTTTCAGCGTCCAAAACGAAAGCCGCTGAAAGAATTCTTTGTTGACGAAGAAATGGGTGTGCTGGAAAGTATGCACTGTGTTCTGTTTTTTGTATGAGTAGCTGGCCTATGCACCATAGTTTAAGGTGATGGATGTATGGAGTTGATTTCATTGTAATTATAGGTAAATAACACTTAGCTTATGGAAGTTTTGTGCAGATCAGTCAAACTGTTGCCAAGATATGGTGATTTGTTGGATTTTTCAGGATGGCGGCCGTCGCCAATTGAGATTGAAAAAATAATTGAGGCTGCCTGTCGTCATTGTAAATTTGTTGTCATATTTAGCCGTTTATTGTTAGTACTCCAGAAGTAGTCAATATACCATTACGGGCTACATGGTAGTGGCAGCTTCGTGTTAATGGCGACTAGCTTTGTCAATGGGAAAGGACAATATTCGACCCCCTACAGAATCGACACCACTCAACCGATCACCAAAAAAGTTGTCACAGGTGATTACATCGGTAAACCCTATAGCTGTGCCGAATTAGGTGCGCATCCGTCCACAGGGGCTTCTGGACGAATGGGTGAAATGTAACCAAATTTTATTTATACCCCTTTTTGAGGAACTCGCCTACAGGTCAGACCCGCCAATGGATTTTTACACATAATGGCTCAAACGGCATGGACTCGCGCAAGGATGTGCCTTAATCGGGTTATGTTCATATGGCTCCTATTTTGGGGCTCAAAACCCACAAAAACCTCCATTTTGGGGGCGTGAATAGGCGTTTTCAAGCCAAACTCTTGAAATGGAAAAACATGCATATTATCAGAACTACTGCATAGATTCCACCCAAATTTTGCACAGTGATAAAGACCACCAAATGCGCTTTGTGGGTGGTCCCAACACACACATCACATATCCAAGATGGCAGACGGCCGCCATCTTGGAAAAATGAAATAATCGTTATATATCGGCAACGGTTTGAAATTTGGCACAGTGATGCAGTTTGACACTCTTTACATGTCCGACTGCTAAAAATTTGTAATTTCAAAAATCCATAATGGCGGCGGCCGCCATCTTGAAAAATTGCCATATCTCAGCTGCAGTTTGAGTGATTTTGATGAAATTCGGCACCGTGTTGCGGTTCAACCTTCCTGACCGTTTTGATGTTAAAAATTTAAAATGTTTAAAGTCTGAGATGGTGGCAGCCACCATCTTGAAAAGTGCAAAAATTGCGATATCTCGGCAACGGTTTGACCAGTCATTACAAAATTTAGCATGATTGCGCAATTTGACACGCATGATGCGTCCCACCGTTAAAAAATTGTAATTTCAAAAACCCAAGATGGCGGCGGCCGTCATTATGAAAAATTGAAAAATCTCTTATCTCCATATCTCAGTTTGACCCTCATGACCGTTGCAATCGTTACAAATTTGAAATTCGAAAAGATGGCTACGGCTGCCATCCTGAAATATCCAAAAAATCACGATATCTTGGCAATGGTTTGACTGATCGGCACAAAATTTGGTACGGTGACGCATATTAGCCCTCTGAACAGGTCCGGCACTTAAAATTACCAACGTTTGAAAATCTAAGACGGCAGTCGGCCGCCATCTTGAAAAATCGAAAAATCACGAGATCTCCACAACAGTTTGACTGATCGGCACAATGTTTGGCATGATAATGCACAATGGCCCTATGAATAGTTACTTACTTGACCTGCTGGTACAGTTACAATCCACTTTAAACACGAGATAAATAGTGTTGACCTAGATATGTCAACTGTATCATAAGGGTAGAATCACATATAGCCTACTCAAAACTGGTCAAAAAACAGCAAATATAAATGTAAAATACTGCAGTTTGTACGCACTGTTAACGGCAACGGATCGAAAACCACAAAAATCATAAAAAGGCAACATTAACCCCACTTACATTGACATTCAGGCGATGTTAGTGTGGTTAATATTGCCTTTTTATGATTTTTGCAGTTTTAGTCCGTCGCCGTTAATGGTGTGTATGAACTGCAGTTTTCTACATTTATCTGATATAATTACTGTTGTATATTGTGCATTTTGAAATTGACAGGATCCGATTCTTATCTATTATACACAAAGTCACATAGATAAGTGCTTTAATGCTGTTATGCAGGTCAACCTGTGTTAGCTTGCAACCCCAGTTAAGAATGGTAGGATTTTGTTGGAGTAAAGTTTTACTGCCGGTATGCCCTTGTTACAAAGATGTTAAAGTTCTCCTTAACGACTTTGTATACACTGTCTCCATACCATCTTATACGTATAAAATCATTTTTCTTCAAATTCAGGGAGTTACTTTTTACATAGACAGGAGATGATTGTGATATGTAACGTAATGATATGCAGAAATCACTACCATCGCCACTGTAATGGCAGTGATGGTTAACAAAGTGCCGATTTGTATCTGAGTCGGTAATCTGTGGTCAGTGGGCGGACACACATGCACATTTAGCCAGCTCCCCGTTGGTTTTCTTCTTTCACTTGTTCCATTAGTAAACCTGTGGGGATGTGGCACAGGTTTTTTTTTATGGAAATCAGATAAGTAAATGTCTGTTTATTCTCATAGTCGTTAAATTTTGACCAAAATGAAAACATAAGATGGACACCTGAAATTTTGCACTTAAAGCAGCTGAATGTTGCTTGGCGACATGCTCATGATGTGTTCAGTTGTGTTGATAATGTTCGTTGTACCACGCAGCACCGTCTGTCGATCCCAACTGTCCAAAGCCAGAAGGAAGCACAATAACACCAACTGTTGGCGAACAGCTTGTTGTAAGTGTGGGTTGTTTTTGTGTCTGGCAACAGCTGGATTATTACTATTGTATTGTGCTTTGTATGTCTGTCTGTTTTGCGTATTGCAAAAAACACACGTCCAAATTTCAGCAAATTTTCTGTACATGTTATCTGTGACCATGGCTCAGTCCAGTGATGGCAGTGCATACGTTATGTACTTCTGGTTTGGTGGATGATGTCATGCTTTTATACATTGGAGGCAATGGGCACAAATCAGAGAGTTTGTGGGATGGCAGCACGGGGGGCAAAGTCTGCCATCTGCAACTGCATTTGTGCTACTGGTCGAATTGAGTGTAATCACAGCTGCAGGCTTTATCAGAATTGATGTCTGATCACAAGAGTATTTGAGAGTTTTGTGTCAGAATATGTTGTTGATTATAACATCACAAATATACTGTAATGCAATATTAATTATAATACTGCAGTAGTTTTATAGGATTTTAGTTGAATTTGTAGTCTATTTGTATTTGATGTTTGTTTTTATGCCATTTTTGATGATGAAAGAAAATGTAATTTTAACATAATATGAGTAATAAGTAATAATAGTTTCACCTGTTGATATATGTTGTTATAATATTGAAATGGTAATAGCATTGGTTGCAGCTAGCATTGCATTGAGTGATTTGACTGATGTAGATTCCATCTGGTTTACCACGTAACCTCGAGGCCGCAGTCCAACGATATGGTTCGGCAACATACAAAGCAACGTGTGCAACAGCACTTGATCCGAATGGCAAACCGACATTGTCTTTGCTTTATGGTGTGTCCTTCACGCTCATTCTTATGCACTTCTTATTCTGCATGGCATTGGCGTCTGGCATGAGCCAGTGTAGCTTAGGAAAAGAATGCTGGTGAAACAGCAGAGCTCTTGTGTTATGAATTTGTCGTTTGATTCTGTGATGTGAAAACGTGATGTCATCCACAAAACCGCAAGTACATAACGTAATGCCGTGGTCACACGTAACACATACAGCAAATTTGGCATGTTTGTTGCATCAAGTGCCGTCCTGTGAATCTGATGTACTGTCAACTGTCGCAGGAAAGCTGTTGGGTCGTACGCAGAAAATTGCGTTTAACCTGCTGCATAAAGTTGGACCAAAGGGAGACCCTGGCATCAAGCCGGGTGACAGGGTATGTTGGTGTCAGATGTTTCTGTGTAGTGTCCATAGTGACATTCAGCTGTATAGTTTACAACAACATAACATGCATTGGATTCAGGCAGCCAAAAGCTTGACTGTATAATGAGTCATCTCTTCCTACAGATTTCAGTGCAGCTGTGATGTAGTTGGTTGGTTGGGTGATTGGAAGGGCATCCAGTATGTAAAAGACCTCAACCTGTCTTTTGGCGACTGACTTAACATGGAATAGCAGTGAACAAGAGCACGTGTCAAATCACAACTGAAAATAGTTGCGTTAATAGCAGTTGAGCCAGGTTTGTACAGTTGGACAGATCACATGAAGTTATATTCTACAGCAGACGTTGGTTGATGTGGATATCTGAAATCTGCCAACAGTCAAAGTTTTTAAGTTCCTTTGAGCAACGTAGTTGGGTATTATGTGAAACTGCAGTGGTGACTGGTGTGCTGTGGAAGGTTGCACTGGTCTATCCCAACAGTGAACCGTTGTCATTCATCTGTGCTTTCTATGGCTGTCTGACGGCCGGCGTCATCCCAGTGCCATTGGACGTGCCGTTGTCACGGAGGGTTAGTTCCACTGTATGGGTTCGTATGCATGCTGCTTGCCACTTTCATTGTCTGTTTTCAGTAGTCCACTATAAATGTTTACCCAGTAGTATGAGTAAGAACTGAAATGCTTATGAATTGTTGGGCTTTGATAGTGCTTGAGTATGAGGTAAGCTGCTGCTGGAGCTGGCTTCTAAATAAAATGTTAGTTGCATATACCACCATTACTATCAACTATGCTCTTTACCAATGTAATCTGACGCAGATGGCTTCGACCATACACTGGACGACTACTAGTGTTCACCGACTCTGCAGCATGTGTTGCAAAGGTAGTCATAGATGGTTGCACCTAGTTCAATGAGTCTTTCTGATCAAACTTTGTAAACAAAGATGACTTGTCCTTCATTGTGCACTGTCAGGTGATGCCGTTGCAAGTGCCTCACCATAAAAATACATGCACATTTAGGCTTTTAGCTCAAAATATCAATTTGTCATCAGGATACATAAGTACATGTGGAATAAGTACACAAACAAAAACAAGCAGACTGCTGAGCCGGCAATGTCAAGTTGTAAAAATTACATGTGCATGCATCTTAGGCCTTCACTGAATAAGCCACACTTCCAGCAGTCGGGACACCTCTAGATTAAGGGACGCATTTTTACTTTATCAGAATCATTAATCTAACCATATATATTGACTTAGTTACTTACTTACTTACTTATGGTACTACATAAACCAACCCTAACCCTAATCCTAACTTTAGGACACTATGCTTGTTGAGACATGTTGAATAACACAGCGACAGTTCCAACTGAAATAATACAACCATAACATCAACATCACAAACTATCAATATAACAGACATGCAACGTACTTGGTAAATGCAGTTGTTGTTGAATAGGTCTTAGTCATCATCACACTACGGTGCCTGCATGTCGCATGCCATTTGTCCGCTTCGCCATTGTCGCCTTTCACGACTCTCAAATTTTTAAATGTGTATTTTATCATGGCAGGCTCTTTAGCTCGTTACTTTCACTCATTTCGCTCATGCTATACTATCAACTTTTGTTTGCACACATCGATCATGTTTACATGCACTGACTAAAATTGGACTTGATCGGAGTCAATATGTTGCGGAGTTTGTACGACTGCCTATGTTTTCTAGTTTTATTGCATGTTTTGGTGTTTGCTTTTAAAATCGCCCTTGACAATAAGTACATCAGTGCTTTTGTTATGTCATGTAGTGTAAAAAAATGCTGTGGTTTTCGTACAGTAATTTTGCATTCACTGTGCTTATACTGTATTTGTTCACGTGTGTTGCTTGCTTCGTGTGGTTGCAATACAGTGATTTGACACTGTATGTTTCGTGATAGGAAAGACATCCGGCCTATAAAAGGCCAATTATTCTCAAACGTTCTCGTCCACAACAAGTGGAAGAAACCTGAGGGGGAAAGCAGTTAACCCAAGTTCTCCTGGTAGAAGCCATTAAGATGGAGGTGGTAGTGGCAGTAGTGTCGATGTCATGGTATTGCTAGATCTTAAGCAAACCTTCTGAATCTGCAGGTGCTGTTATTCCGCCAACAGTTTCCAGACATTGAAGCATTGATGCTTTTTCTGCAGTTGGTGAGTACACATTAGTATGTGGTGTGGCTGTGCTGTCTGTCATGGTACAGGACGCTGGGAGTCAAGGCATTGGCTTCTTACTGGGAAGTTTGGGAGTGAGCGTTGCAATGACGTCGGAGGCGTGTTACAAAGGGTTGCCGAGAACTCAGGCGGGAGATGTCATTACATTCCGAGGTTTGTTGATGTTTTTTGTTTGCTTTTATGCCTTTGCCATGCAACAATGTTGATGAAGACCTTATGTTCGTGGGTTGTCCATCTGCCGTGTTTGTTTGTCCATTCATTTGTTCATCCAGTCTGATCTTGTCACCATATATCTCGTGAACGTCTTGAGCAGCCTTGATGAAACTTGCAGGGATCAACCATTAGCTTTTACAGATACGTGCCAAGATTCTAGCAGTCAAAAGTCCATCTGTTTCTTATTATGCAGTAGTTTTGAAGAAACGAGTTGCAACAGTCATCAAAAGTTCCGCCAAATAATGCCCCGACAAACGGGCTAGGCCAAAAGAACTTTAACTGTGTTTCGGGCCAACACTTTCTTAATGTCGCAAATACGATTGAGTGCTGGCAGAGACGATGACAAAACGACACTGACTGCAGTGCTGCCATCGACTGACTAGCATATGAACACAGTGCTTTTATATAGCAGTTCAATGAACACAGCGGTTGAACCAACATTCAGGACGTGTTGCTTCTGCCATTGTGTGAGTGCCTGAACATCAGTAGCAATAGCACATGGACAGAAACATCATACATCGTGATATTGTTGTACCAGTGCAGCTCACTGCAAGTCCGTTTGTGGTTAAAGTCTGGCAGCATAGAATAATTAAACTCGACTATCGCATAGGGAACAAACAACACACACCATGTCAGTTAGAATCTTGTCTTCTGCTGCACAACTGTCTGAAATTGCCATTTGAAAAAGTTGAATGATGTTGATGGTCACTGAAGGTTGTAAGAATTGCTGCTATTTTATAGGTCATGTATCACTTTCTGTTAATGGTCTGTAGTAATAACGTCTTTATCTTATGCAGTTTCCGAGATTGCTACTTTTACAGTGCCTGCGACCTTGAGAAGTTTTTCAGTTTTGATAAGACATTTGAAATTACGAGCCATGTGCGCTCTCCGATTCATGTATATATACATCATAGCTAGTACATGCTATATTATTCTGAGGTATGGGAGTTAGAACAAGTTCACTCCGGAGTAATCTATCGTGCTTGCAGTGGTACTTGTCAGTGTCAGTCTGCACACCAAATTTGAAATGCCTAGCTTCTCTTACTTCAAAGATATGATTGGGTTCCAAAATTTAAAAATGGGTCATGTAAACCTGACTATGCATATTAGGGGGTAGTTTGACGTCCCAGTCTAGTACATGCTACGATCACCCTACCTACCAAATTTGAAGTGTCTGTCTCCACCCACTACAAAGATAGGAAAGGCGATGCAAAATATAAAAAATGGAGTGGTTTGGAGTAGTTAGGGTTACTCAAGATCATTAAAAATAGCACCATATGAGTTTGTATTAGCCCTGCGTAGTAACTATTCCCTGTCGTGCATCGTTTCTGAGATATAGCAAGATATCTGGTTGAAAATCGCCAATAGTTAGCCACCTCACCTTCGCTTGTCGTGTAGTGAAAATGAGCTGTGACATGTGGTCCAGGTTGGCCGTCTCTGCACTGGTTTGTGACGGAGAACCTGAGCAAGCCGCCCAAGGACTGGTTGCCACCGGCTCGTCCAGCTGACAGCGCACCAGCATACGTCGAGGTTATAATTGTTACAGAATGACCACCGTCGCTTCTCTATTACACGGTCAGCCATTCTGTGCCGTGGCTTTGGAGTACAGCAACTGACATAAAAATGAATTTCACTTAGGATGAAAGGCGTCTGGCTCACCTGAAAAATGCTGTTAAGTAGTGGGTGTCTTCATGCAAAAAACTCACCTTCTTACAGGCATGTTGTAGCACTGTAAATGCTTTTAAAACCACATCAACTGGCCTGTCATCAGAGTAATCTTAGGCTCACAAGGTATGGCTTGTATCTGTTACCGAGAGATGAAAGCCGGGAAATGGCTGATCTGAACACCAGAATAGGCGACACCGACAGGTGTGTCAGGAGTGCAGCCGGTATAAAGGTAACTTAACATGCTGTGATGTTACTGCAGAAACGTAAAAGCTGTCGTTAACTCAAATGTGGACTTAATTGAAATGTGCGCAGGTGAGATGGGCGTTGATGTGTTGTGTTGCTATGCTAGTGGCGTGTGTGTGAGTTGTTGAGTGTTTGTTGTAGTACACGACTGTCAGAGACGGCAGTGTGGTCGGCGTCACTCACAGTCGATCCACTATGCTCAACCACTGCCGAGCACTCAGTGTCGCATGCAACTACTCCGAAGGTTTGGCACTCGACCGTGACATACAGTTCAGTTATTAACTTGCTCATTTTAGCAGCTCATCTGATGAGGGCATCAAGCCTGTAAAATAACGTTTAACGTTTTCGTCAAGACCAGTTGACGTGGAAACGGCGTCAAAACAGTTGTGTGTATGACACCATGGCTTGACAGATCTGTTCACTTATTTCAACTGACACCATTTTACCTAATGTGTGACATTTTGTCAAAGAAAACTATTTTGTTACAACACTACAAAACTTGACTGATTTGTCTGTTTTTAGGTAAAATGACAGTAAATACTAAATTAGAGCATAAAACAGTTTTTACAAAAAATCTACTTAAAATTTTGTAAAGATTTAAATCAACACATGGGGTTTAAATAAAATTGGGATTTTTGCTTTTGCAGAAAAAAATGGTGATTTTGTTGATACGATACGATATGGTAGATTAACATGCGCTCAAAAGCTGATGGGATGGCCAGCTTAATCTAGCGCACGGCCCAGAAATGGAAAAATAAGGAAAAATTTAATACAATTTAAACCGAGTAGCTCAGAAGAAACGGTCCACGCAAAGGTACATGGAGGCAGTCCGGAAGGAAGAAGTGAAACTACGGGGGTAGGATTTTTGAAAGAGGTAGATCTTAAGCGAAGAATGAAAGAGAGAGTTGCGGGATGCAGGATGCATGTATTTGAGATGTGCTGTGTAGGTGAAGTGATGGTCTGTGTGCTGGATTTCAAACGAGACGTCGGACTCTGGCACTGTGTTTTGACAGTAAGCACAACATGACTGTCTGCACGCATTGATCTGATCTGGCAAAATGTTCTAATGATACTTCAAAACTTATTTTATTGCTCCATTATATTTTGTTTCAACATTTAACTTAGCGGTTTGTGGCTGGCCACAACAACATGGCTCATTTTGTGTTGGTAATTTACTCTCTGAAATATGTGCTACTCTGTACATTTGTCTGGCTAGTCTGTGGTTTTGCTTACTGAAATGTCTGATAGTTGTACTAATATTTAAAGCATTTGCTGACTTGAGCAGACTCTCTACAGGCATGTTACATTGTAGAGCTTGTTCAATGGCATGCACGTCATTTTCGTCCCGTATGCAGTCATGAAGTCCGACCCAGCTTCGTGGTTGAAGATGGTGACTCGGTTCAAAGGTAACACTTGTTAAAAGGAATTGTTTCTAATTGTTGATGCACATAACAGATGAGTGTTGACTTCTTGTCACCTCAGCAGCCTCAAGTCAGTTGCCATTATTTGGACTATTAATACAGTCAAGAATAGTGTCCAGCTTAGCCAGTTGTCATTTTTGAAAATTGTATGTATTCTTTCCCTCCTTTGCCCCGTGTGGGCCCAGGCATACCCTCCCTTATTCCTCCACTTCCTGACTTTCCCCACTTTCTACTCTATTGGTATCTTTTACTTTCCCCCTTTCCCCTTTGTAACTTGTTTCATCTATTTTCTTGCTTTTCCATCCCTTCCCATTTTTACCAGAATAGCCCCAGTCTGTTTCCAGACCAGATGTCGTAGGAGGCGACTAAACCTGGCTTTAGCTTTTTTGTGTTGATTTTATGCTATGTGTATTTTTTAGTTAAGGACGCATGCTTGTTTTTGTCGTATTTAATCTTGCAGTGTGACAGTTGTCTCCCCCTATTGTAGTTGCTAGCGTAATAATTTAAATAAGCCTCTCTATCCCTTTCCCGTTATGGGTGGCTGCTGAACAAAAAGGTGGCCAGGGTTGAGGTTGATATATTGCTGGCCTTCCTTCACTGAGTAGGGATAGCTCTCTACCTTTTACCTTTCGTCTCTGATATAGCCATATTTATGCTGAAAAGCGATGTTAAAGTCCAACTATGTACACACACATACAGAGTGACTATTCATGTAGGTTAAATAGGTTTCTTTGCATCTGTAACTCGGGCCAGTTGGCTTGTGTTAAGGTTAGTGTTATGTATCTCTTTGTATGTTTTGTGGTTGTTGTAAGTTGGGTGTCAAAAGCAGTGCAGTTGACTGCCGTGAAAACTCATCTTCAAAGTGAAATTGTTTCATGTGCAGCAACATTAATAACTCAGTTTATTTTCTGATCTTTCTCTTACGTCTGTGATGCATTGCTGGTTACTTAAAGCTCAAGCAGCACACAATAGATCAAATTTGTATTTGCACCAACAAAAGTTGCACCTTACGGGCACTTGAGCATGTTCTTGAGCATGAAATACATTCTAACGTGTTTCTAGTATGGTGTCTTGTTACTGTACACAGATGTCTGATGTGTGTGTGTATGTGACGTGTGCTTCTGACAGCGACGGTGGCTGTTGTGAAGTCGCGAGACATGCATTGGGCTTTGCTTGCTCAGAAAGACCACAAGGACGTGAATCTTGCATCTCTGCGAATGCTGCTCATCGCTGACGGAGCAAATCCATGTATGTCACACCAGTTGCTCTCACAACTGATAGATTAGTTGTCGTTTTTTATTTGTTTATTTTGTTAGTTGTTATTTCATTATTTGTGTTATTATAGGAGCTTCGGACTTGAAGAGTGCACAGTGCAAATGTTGCTTTGTGGTAGGCCAGTTGGTGATTGGCTGTTAGTTAGTGATTGATTGTTTTATTGCGAATATTAATAATATTGATGATTTTTATCATCTCAGTTATAATAACATATGCATCTCTGTCCTGCAGTTAGGTTCTGATAAACTACGTTAGCGTTGTTGTATACTTTGAGCCTGATTTGTTCCTCTTCTGCATCTGAGAACAGTTGTGCAGTAGTCTATTGATACAGTTTATTTGTGTTCTGTGCTCAGGGTCACTGAGCACATGTGACTCATTTCTGAACGTCTTTCAGAACAAGGGTCTGCGACGTGAAGTCATTTGCCCATATGCAAGCAGCGTTGAAGCTACGACAGTTTCTGTCAGAAGGTCAGTCGGTTTGTGTCTGATGGTAGATGAAGAAAGGTTGAACCCAGCTGATGATTTTCTCTGATTGGTGTTGGTGCTCTGAATGTCCTTCAGTGCTCTCTCATTGTTTGGGTCACAGAAGGAGCATCCGACCCATAAAATACCTGAGCCACTTGTCCCTAAAACCAGAGGGAACTGGCTAAGTGCTATAAGAGGGCCATTAAGATGGAGATAGTGATTGTGTGTGTTTGTGTGACATGGAGTAGTAAATTAGTATTGAGCACTGATGGTTAGCAGTGGCTTACATGTGGGGCTGTTGTGTTACGCTGTCAATGTATGAGCATGTAATATGTAGGCCGGGCAGAACTAGTGCGAGTGTTGTGGGATGTGTTTAGTACTGCTGCTGCTTCTGCTGCTATTGCTGCTGCTGCTGTGCTATTGCTACTGTTATTATTATTATTATAAGTGTATGTTATTAGGGTGGCATTTTGCACAATGCTGCAAGATAACCTTGCAGAGTGTTTCAGGTCGTGGTATGTGTTGTAATGTGTAGGCCAGGCAGAACTGGTCCGAGTGCGTCTGGTCGCGGGGTGTTGTCAATGCAAGGTCTGAGCTACGGCGTCGTCCGTGTCGACACACCAAACAGTCTAACGTCACTGACACTACAAGACTGTGGTCAAGTCCTGCCTGGAGGTAGTCTTTTGTGACCCATTTTGTATTTGAGTAACTTCTCTGTAAACCAGCATGTCTTTGCAATGAGTGGTAATGGCTGCACTGTTGTATAGTGGGCCGGGACAGCTGGCTACTGCCACTAGTGCTGCTACTGCTGCTTCAAGTTTCAGTTCTGCCTTATTTCAACGAGTCACTGCAGGTTGTCATGTGTGTGAATGGTTGATGTAGGCATGGTGGTTGTCGTGAAGCTGGAAGGCTCACCCCTGCTATGTAAAACTGACGAAGTTGGTGAACTCTGCTTGAGCTCCGGTTGCTGTGGAACCAGCTACTGGGGTCTCCCAGGTGTCTCCAGTTCTGTCTTCAAGGCATGTTGAATCTGCATTGTCTTCCATATTACGAATGTATCCTGAAGCTTAATTGTTTACCGGTTGTGTTTTTATTTTTATGGAGTTTTGTTTTCTGTGGCCCACAGTTTACCACCAGCCCTGCATGACAACAGCCTGTCATGGAACACTTTCATACAGAAACTGAACACATATCTGTTCAGGCAACAGTGAACATCATCCAGTGCTGCTGTGACAATTCATGACTTTGGCACTACGATACAAGTGTCCAGATTTACTAGTGTTAAATTGCCTTTAGATTGATGTGTTATATTTTAACATGAACATGTGTGGTAATGGCAATGGTAATGGTAATGAACCCATTTCTTCTCCCGGGTGTTTACCATTACTGGTAAGTAAGTAAAACTTGGTAACATTAACTGTGCCTGACACGTCTGTTCACCGAGTTAGTTTGATGACTGAGCATTTGTAATCACGAGTGATGTGCAACTGTGCATGGAATGCTCAGTCAGCCAACACTCATCAGGAAGGTCAAATACTGTTTGTAAAAGAATTATATTAACACTGTGCGGGACTGACGGTCAACTCTTCTCATCTGACGTTTCTACCGAGTTTAAATTCACGTGACACAAAAACTTGGAAAATAGCAAAAATCCTGCCTGATCAGATTTAGATATTATGTCCTAGTTTATGAATCAGTGGTCAGTTGTAAGCCCCATTTTAAATTGCAGATGAGATAGCATTTGAAAATGGAAGGATTTCCAACTTTCAAGGGCTCGTGACCTTGACCTTTGATCGGGTCATACTGCCGGACATTTGCAACCTACTATTAGGTAGACTCAGAAGAGTTGACCTAACTAGTTAGTCCATTTTAGCGCCACCTTCGACAATATGTTACATTATTTTGTGGTGTTCTGGATTTGTCATAATAATACACCGCATTCTTGCTGTAGTCAGTTACGGTTGGATGATATTTCTTGTGTCTGTTCTATGCAGGTAAACCCAGTTCACAGTGATGGCCGACCATTAGGTGACACCACATTTGTACGAACTGGACTGCTTGGGTTTCTTGGCCCAGTAAGTAACGTAACAGTTTGCTTCTGTTGTCTCTGTAATGAGCAGGTTCAGTTCTGTTACATACTTGCTGCATGTGACAGAAATATGTACAGTTTGATTATATACAGATTTATCATTGTTATTAAGTTATTGGTAAATTTCTTTGGTTTCTGACACGGCTGGTCGACAGGAACTGCAGTTGGAAGCAAATTTTGGGTGACTTTATCTTTCGCTTAAACTTCAGTTTTAAACTAATTTTAAACTGAAGCTTAAACCAGACGGCAAAGTCTGGTTTTAAATTGATGCTCAGATTAACTCTTAACTCTTGTTTTCAAATATAGTTAAAAACCGAAGTAAAGACCGTCGCTCTCATAGATGAGTGGCTGTCTTCACCAGAACTGCACGGAAGGAGATTGAAATTTAGTACATGTCTTCTTTGTCTGTTTACTAACCCTGCCGCTACGGCATTGTAACTGCCCAAAACGAAAACATTTGCCATTCTGTAATTATTATCGTTGTGTTGCGACATTTAAACCAACCATCTTGCTTGAAATGTGGTTAAATATTTAATGTTAGTGTTTACATCATGGTTTACATCTTAAGCGAAAAAGTGGATTTGGTTTTAAACTGAAGTTAAGCACTAGAGTTTAGGCAGATCTGCCGATCTGAACGCATTAAGTAAGTTTGGCTTAAAACTGGATTGTTCGGATTAACTGTGGTTTAAGACATAACTTTGGTTTTAACTTCGCTTTTAAACCAAATTTAAAACTGAAGTCTTAACTTCTGTTTAAAACTAGGTTTAAAACGAACTGCGTTGTCACTTTAATTTTGGATATTAATTAGGTTTTAGACTGGATTTCAGTTTAAAACTTGAGTTTAAGCGAAAGTTAGTCACCCATTGTCTTTTGTTGATTCCAGCCCAACATGAAGGTAACTCTTAAAAAGAAGGCTTCCTAAACGACAGCTGACAATAACATCATTAAATTAGGATAATTATTAAAACGTGATGGCAGTCAGAAGTGGAGCAGGTAGCAAAACATGAGCGTACAATACACACAGTGTGTATTAATAGTGAGACACCTGCTGATGTTGCAGGGTGGTCTCATCTTTATCTGTGGCAGTCGAGAGTCTCTAATGGAAGTGTCTGGTCGCCGGCACAACGCCGATGACGTTGTTGCCACTGTGCTGGCTGTCGAGCCCACCAAGTTTGTCTACAGAGGACGGTATGGTGCCTGACACATGACTAGTTTTGTGATGTGTGTAATAAATGATGATGTTAGTTGACAGCTGCTGAAGTGGGAGGGCTGGCATGCAGCAGCACCTGTCCAGCAGACAATTGGTGTATGAGGTCATTTTCCTAGGTGGAGTCAAGTTCCCTTTATCGATTTGTCACTGTTGGTTTTGTGATAGCAAGGGCATCCACATGCATGGACACATGCATGGACAGATTCTTTGGCATTGTTCAGTTAAATTCACTAACAAATTCACGACAGTGTGCTGTGTCAGATGATTGGCTGTTCAGTCCACACATGCTCGCTGCCATTTTTCAGTCAAAACTATGTTATGTAGTCGCCATCACACCTGACAGAACAGAACTTCATATCCTACTTAACAGCATTTTGCTACGTCTTCCTCGGACGTACCTTCTGTCTTACTCCTCCATCAGTGTACAATGTTTGATGAAATTACTGTCATCTTTACATTCACCATGTGAAACCATCCAAATATGTCATAAGGCTTGACTTTTCAGTGTGATAGTATCGTGCAGAACAGCATCACACACATATCAGTTCTTGTGTAATTCGCTCGTTATTATTATTATTATAAACGTTGATGTCTATGGTGGCATTATCACGCACAAAACGTTGCAGGGCCACCTAACAAACACTAAACAGTCACGTGTTAAAGTTCACGAGGCTCAGGTATTAGCATCCTCACCAAAGGATGTCTTGAAAAGTACTGTCTTCAGTTGCCGTCGAAAGGCCGCCAGTGACTGTTCATCTGTGACGAAAGACGACAGAGAGTTCCAGGCACAGGCAGCTGCAACTGGAAACGCACGGTCACCCAGGGTCCTTTGTCACGTAGCTGGAACAATCAGTGTCGACTTGGCAGCAGACTGCAGGCGACAGCAGGAACTACGACTGGTTGTCAGATGCAAAGTCTCGGCGAGGTACCGTGGTGCTGTAACATGAAGGCATCGGAAAGCCAGAACACAAAGCTGAAACTTTATCCTCTCTGGAACTCTCAACCAATGGAGTTCACAGAGTAACGGAGTGATGTGTTCTGACTTTCTGGTTGAGAATACCAGCCGTGTAGCAGCATTCAATATGGACTGCAACCGTCTTAGCAGGGTGTCGGACACGCCAGCCAGCACTGACTTGCAGTAGTCGACCTTGCTGACCACCAGTGCTTGAATCAAGATCAGTAAGGCACGACGTGGTATGGAACGCCGCACGCTACAAATCCATCGCAGTGCCACGAAACTTGCTTTGACAGTAGCAGAGACGTGCGTGCTTATGGTGACCTCGGTATCCAGCATGATCCAAAGATCGCATACAGCAGATACAGTTGTTTATTTGGAAGTTCTTCAGGCTGGGCCATGTCCACAATAATTCCCAGTGAAGGAAAGGAACTTGATGTTGATCATTGTTATTGTTGTATTCTGTGAAATACTTGGTAGGGCTGAACAAACTGAGCGGTATATGTGCATGTTTGAATGTGGTGCAGAATTGTTGTGTTTTCCGTACCGGTGCTGAAAGATGAGCGAATTGTCGTCGTTGCAGAGCAGCGGCCCGAGTGCACAGAAGAACAGGTTCACTATTGTTGTAACATAGTGTTTAAGTAAGTAAGTAGATTTATATAGCACAGTTATTGTCAAGAACCCCTAATGCGCTAGAGGCACTAGTATCAAGCAAACAAATATGTCTGAAACAGTCTGCACTGATCATTGGGTCCCAGATAAAATCTGGGAGTGAGTTCCAGACCATGGGGCCAGCAACTGAAAAATCCTGATAGCCCTAATTGTTCAACTGTTACCGCTGTATTGTTAATGAGTTTGTTATTGGCCAGCAGCACACTACTCCGGCCTCTCAACCTCCTTGCAGCCTTTGTCCTCCGTCATTCTCACCTCATTCAAACTACAACAGCCAAACAACCCATTTAGCGGCTCTTTAGCCAGACAACCTGGGTGAGCTGGTACCAGAGAAAAACACTCACTCACTATCTTTGTGGGTATTATTCAATATCTTTAATTAATTATATCCATTTAGTACAGTTCGTAACGTCCATCTTGTTTAGTTATTTTGGGTCTGAACAGTCTTCTTTCACAGTGACTCTCCGACTTTTTCTTTGGTCTACCTCTAGGTCTTACATTGTCAATTCTACATGATTCAGACAGACCACAGTGTGCAAATTACAGAACAATTACTCATGTCTCACTTGCAAGCAAGATCCGATCCTTCTTTTGATCATACTGGAAAGTATCCGAGTGAAGATTGAAACGGAAATTGCAGACGAACAGGCGGGATTCCGACAAGGAAGGGGGACAAAAGACCATATCACGAATCTCAGAATACTGCTGCATAAGGCACGCGAGCACCAGCAGCTGCTCTATATGTGCCTTGTGGACTTCAAGAAGGCACTCGACTCCATCTCCCATCATAAGCTCTGGGTGACTGTGATGGACATGGGATATCCTCTGCATTTGATTGACTTGCTGGCCAAACTGTACAATGTGATACGATACGATATATTTACTTGCGCTTAAAAGCTGACGATATGGCCAGCTTAATCTAGTGCATGGCACAGAAACGAAAAAATAAGGAAAAACTAAAAACAAAAACTGAGTAGCTCAGAAGTAACAACTTGTACAGGAAACAGCCCGCTAAGATCAAAGTAGTGGGAACACTACCAGAATGGTTTCGTGTTAAGAAAGGAGTCCGACAGGGTTATGTCCTTTTTCTGTACTTGTTCAATATCCTAGTGGAGATGGTGATGAGGGAGACCCTCGATGGATTTCCAGGTGGACTACAAATTAGAGGACGAATAGTCACGAACTTTCGCTATGCTGATGACATCATCCTGTTGGCCACTTCGGAGGCAGAAATACAGGAGCTGGTGGATTGCCTAGACAGAGTCGGACGTAAATACAGCCTACAGGACAGCCCGTGGAAGAGTCAGTCAGAATGACAGAGGACAGAGATAAATGCAGAAAGTAAGTCTTATTGGCTAACCCTCGGATTGAGGACGGCTAAAGAACAGAACAGATAAAGTGATGCTAAACTTTGGTCTAAGCCCAAATTCTAATATCAAACTTATTGCATAGACTAATGCTTCAGACCAAAACTTGGTCTTAGACCAAACTTAATCTCGGCGATCCAGTTTCGTACCAAATGACCATGTGTTGTGGTTGACAGAGTTATGAATGGATGAGTCGAGTATTGCAGGCCGTCGACAGCATACATCAAGTCGGCATCTACTGCCTCGCGCTGGTTCCACCCAACTACCTTCCAAAAGTACGACACACCGCTACATTTTCAAGCACATCCTGTCACTGATTATTATTAGCACAATTCCTGGCACTGTTGTTGAAGAGCTAGTGTAGAGGGAGCAAAGTGCCTTCCGTCAGGATGAAGAAAGAATGAGGCAAGGCCATTGGTTGGGGTCAGTGCTGTGTGTCATTCAGTACCTCGAGAGTGTTTGTTGGGTGACGGGAAAGACATACGACCCATACAAACGGTGCCAGTTATCTGCAGAGGTTCTGTTGACGAAGACTGAATGGAACTGGCTAACCCAACTTCACTGGGTGGGTTGGTATTAACACAGTTATAGTCATAATAGAATTATAAATAGATTATAATACTAAAAGTACCACTGAATCTTTTATTTCTTATTGTGTGAATTATTTGTATGGGCTATATACCGTGAAAAGTTTCATCAGGGTGACTGTTTAGTATGAACTAGTTACTTTTTATAAACAATAACTACGTTGTTTCTTGGTTGTAAAAAGTAACTGGGTTGTTAGCTTCTTATGTGTACTTTTTACTGTTATATATGTTGTAATTAGTGTTGTGCTGTTTCGTTAGCACTTAGCAAGTCGTGTACATGTACATGATGAGTGCAGCTGTATGTTGGTTGATGCTAGAGATCCGATAGTTTTAAACTGAGTGACTTCTATGCCATAATGAGTCAGTCACAGCGCATGACATCTGTGGTTGTCACCGACCACACAAAAGTATTACACCTTGGGATCCGGTGGCAATGTTTTCCATTTGAGGTGTTTGATTGATCGCTTGCACCGATGGATTGCCTAAGGGGGTGCGATCAGTTTATTGATGGCCTAGCGTGTGAGTGGTTTATAGCTGTTCAGGTCATTGATTGATTGTTGCTTGTAATAAACCTGGCTTATAAGTCACAACTCTGCCTATAGGCAACATTATCACAACAGCTTTATCAGCACTGCAGTTTGTAGAGAATATAACCAGTGTTTGATTTATCCAACAATAGCTATGGGGGTTGACAAAGCTATAGAAATTGTTAGATGAAGTAGCAGACACAATGAAAGTTGAGTTCAGAAGTTCAAAAACTCGGGAATTCACACCGCAACAGTTTAAAGCCGATATAGACTTAAATAATAACAAGAAATACGTTCTGTGGAACATGGTATCTGCCCCATAGCCGAGTTCACAAGTCCATACTGAATTGTGCGCATAGTAACAGAATACC
>Ga0209780_1000333_pt1 | contig 24085 bp, 25 predicted proteins | sample WorMetexBAHAMAS2_FD_187384 | JGI IMG/M metagenome (GOLD analysis project Ga0209780, IMG submission 187384) | Marine gutless worms symbiont microbial communities from Max Planck institute for Marine Microbiology, Germany - Inanidrilus exumae... | ecosystem: Host-associated > Annelida > Digestive...
GTCCAGGCGGAGCCCGGCCGCCAAACGCATTCTGACGCATTTTAGGCCTAAATTTCGCCTTTTTGAGTGCATAATAATGCAGCTTATACTGATACACTTAGCCACAACATCATCGGATGACTTGCACAGTGAGGGAGGACAAACTTTGTCCTCCCTCACTGAGCAAGTCGTCCTTTGCCCGTAGCAACTCGTCCGTCTGGACACAAAAAAAAGGTATTTAGGCCCTGAATTATCCAATTGGTATGCTACTGTAATCCACGCATGCCACATGCCCAAACAATCTCAATTGTCCTTCTCGAGGTATGTCTTCCAGTTTTGGTAGACTTAACTCCCATAGCTCATGATTAAACAGCGGGAATTTACTGACATTGCATGGTTCGGTTCCTCTGCAGTACCTGAGCTTCTAGTGTATTCACGGATGGTTGGCAGGGCTGGTAAAACCTAGGTTTTTAAAAATCGTTTAGGTTTTTTACGTTTTTTCTATAAAGACCAATGTCGCCAAACACGAAAGTGTGACCCAAAAGCATATGAAATCTGCATCCCATAGGTAGGCACAGTATGCTCTTTTCCTTTTCATGGATTGTAGCATACAAAAGATAAAATTCAAATTTGAATATAAGATTTAAATAATTAATTTAATTTATTAATTTAAATATAAATAAAATAAAACCTAAATTGGGTTTTTAGGTTTTTGAAACCAATTCTATAGCCCCGATGGTCGACGGTTTGGCGTAGCGGTATCATCTAAGTTACTCTACGTTGAACCTTTTTTCTTCATTTCTTGACATGCTTCTTCTACATTGCTAAATAGTGGAAATCCCTCAAGTACGAAAAAAATCTTAAATCAACGATCAGTGCAGCTCTAATCGCTAGATTTCTAATTCTGCATATTTGACGATCGCTTTTACCATGGCTTTTATTCTTACGTTTCGTACTTTCGGTTGGTTTGCGAAGATTTTTTTGATGATTGTTAAATTTTAAAATTTAAATCTTTCGATGTTCGCAACTTTGCAGCTTTTTAGCATTTAACATGCCTATTCTCTTTCTATAACTACGAGTTCGTGAAGTATTTATTACACATTTACAATTTCGTTTTTTACTTGGGTCGTTCACACAAAAAGGCTAGTCTCCAGACGTCGGGAAGCCGACGTGCCGTTTCTCTTACTCCACGTTTACATTGTGTAATGCTGCTGGGCGGTGGTAGCATTGCTACGTTGCGCCACTTCAAGAATGTGCCATGCCGGCGTGAGAAACCACTCAACTCAGTCTCTGCTGTGTTGAACAATCTTGGATGGGAGTCACTACAAGCTCGCAGATTCCACCACAGACTGTCCAGAATTACCAGCAGACTGCTGGAGTATCATCCCACGCCATGCTATCAGACAACAACACGTGGACACTCCAAACAGTTTCAGTGCTTTTGGCCTGAGGTTGATGCCTTCAAATATGCATTCCTTCCAAGGACCATCCCAGCCTGGAATGCTATCCCTTCTGAAGTTATGGAGGCAGATTCACTGGATTTGTTCAAACAACATTTAACCGTCCTCACTGGTTTTGTTCATAACATTCATTGATAATGTGCATATATGTAAATGTTTTCTGCACCTTCATCTGGACCGTGCACCGTTGATTATTTCTTCCAAGGGAGCAGTTGCAAAGTATTGTGAATTTTGTGATGAGTACATCTCTGTGTGTGTGCACATGTGTCTGTCTGTTTGTGAGGATATCTCCGGAACCACATGCATGATCTTTACCAAATTTTTGTGCATGTTGCCTATGGCCATGGCTTGGTCCTTCTCTGGCGTCATTGTGATACGTTATGTACTTCTGGTTTTGTGGATGACATCAGGTTTTTTATAGTGGGCTGTATAGTGATATGAATTTTGCTATGAAGGACCGATTTTGCTTAAATTTGCTTCTTTCTTACAGTCGGACACGTTTCAATTTTCTATTATTAAAGGGAATAATTTTGACTATTTTGAAATTACTTGCAAACTGCAGTACAAGAGGAACAGAGAAATTTGACGATTACCGAAATGCACGTTGCCATAATTATTGTTACTATGGTAACGGTGAACATTGGTGCAGAAACAAATATAACAGTAACTTCGATGCATGGACGTAGGAAAGCGAAGTTTATTTAGCGTTAATGAGACTTAGGTTAAGGAAGTATATAGAGTTACAGCAGATGAGCAGACACTTGATTGAAAGCGTTGGACGAGTATTATCGGCCGCAAAGTGGATGGTGAGATCGCACAACGCGGCAAAGTTTGATATCTACGATTGCCTTGTTGCTATTGCTGTTTGCCATGACCACGATGTTAGCGCTATATCCTCCAGAGGACGTTGCTATTTATCTATCCATATCCAGTCTTGTATGAATGCATTGTTAACTAAAGGTTTTTCACACTGGATGCATTGCCATGCAGAATGTTGCATTGTTTTCGCTGCAACGCAGTAGGCCACAAGACAGCACAAAGGTTCATTTACAGTTGATGTGTTGCATTACATTGTGGCGGCACATCAGTAACCAAACACATTGAATCAGCGGGAGTGTTAACATTGGATTACATTGTGTTGCTGTGCTGCATGGCACTGCAACGCAATGGAACAAAATGCAGTGCATCTGGTGGGAACGAACTGTAATTGTTGTTGTTTATTTTTCCAGTGTGCTATTCCCTATTGTTGGACGGTGATATATTGGTATAGTTTGTACAGAATGCAGGGTAGTAAGCCTGAATCATAGACAGCAACTTCGCCCACAGACCATGTTGATGCCACCTAGCAAACTCAGTGAAACATATTGCTGTCTTTTATTCTGGCCCATTGGCTCCATTATGTGAAAAAGTGATAACATCCACAGAACTGGAAGCACATAACCTATTGCACTGTCATCAGAGGAGAACTGAGCCATGGCTATGGTTAACATGTACAGCAAATTTCGTGAAGTTTGGGCATGTGGATTTTACTGTGCTACGCTATGCTAGCGTGGTGTATGCTGTCATCATGTGTCCGTCTGTCTGTCTGTTTGTCAGTCTGTTTGTCACATGCTAGTATTGTACCAAAACGGCTAAACGTAGGATCATGCAGACAATGCCATACAATAGCCCATGGACTCTTAGTTTTCTGATGCCAAAGATCTTGGCTAAATTCCAACGGGGTAACCCCCAACGGGAGCACTAAATAGAGCTGGGTAGGTTCAAATTGGCGATTTTCGACTAGTATCTTGCTGTATCTTAAAACGGTGCAAGATGGGGACATAGTTACTATGGAACGCTAATAGGAATTCATATGTACGGTATTGAATGGTGCTATCTTCAGTGACCTTGAGTGATCCTAACTACCCCAAACCACCGCATTTTCGACATTTTGTATCGCCTTTCATATCTTTGTAGTGAGTGGTGTTAGCGATTACAAATTTAGTAGGTAGGTTGACGGTAGCAAGTGCTAGCCCACGGATGACATCATGGCAAAACATCCCTGAAAGGGGCATGGTTAGGTCATGTGAACCATTTAAATTTTGGTGAGCACCAGCCATATCTCTGGAACGGTTGATTGTTTCAGGTGCTGTCAGCTAAGGTGGAACATCAGTGTGGAAACTGGTGACTGTCGTCGATCACATGTTTATCACACTGACCGTCGACATATGTGTACAGTATGGTCTGCGCGAGGCACTGCGTTGCGCGGGTCTGTCAGCGGCAGCGGAGACTTGTTGAGATATGCAAGCAGCCAGACAGACAAACAAACAGACAAAGTTACGGACATATGGACATGCTGACTTGTGCTGGGCGGTTCTGGATTTTCATCATTCGGTTTGGTTTCGGTTCGGTTTTAGATTAAAACTGCGGTTTCGGTTTCGATTTCAAAACCGTCACAGCACTACTTTTAATAAAAGTATAATCAGCCTTTAACTTGCCTACGCAGCGCAAATAAACCTACGTCCCTTCAGCAAAGCTCAAGACGACACAGCAGGCAGGCAATTAAGGCCAATTAGCGTTAATCAGCAGATCCATTGGGCACGATGCCGGGCACGACGCATTGAACACTGTTGCGCCTTTTAATTGGCGCGGTAGATCTGCCTGCACATAACCGAATTTTAGTCCGTGGAGTATCTGAAATAAAACCGTTAGTTAGCCTGCAAAATTTGGAGGTTTTGGTTTGGTTTTGGATTAAAACCGCGGTTTCGGTTTCGATTTCAAAACCGTCACAGCACTAATGCTGACTATATTACTTTGTGCTTCTATCAGGGGCGAAGTAAAAATGCTGGAAATTAGGTTCCTCACCATATTCCCAGGCTGTCTCATCGTTTCACGCTCTGTAGTACTATCCAGTTTGACATCTCACTGCAGGAAATAACTATATTATGGTAATCAGTGAATGGAGAAAGCAACTATAATAGCCTATAAAACTGCAAATGCTAGTTTTTTTTCTGAATTTAGCTATTTTTGCACTGCATACAGAGTGGATGCACCATGTGAGAGGTCCACTGTAACAAATCAAGAGGCAGTATAGTGCAGGCACTACAGGTCCTGCAACCCTTTTAGTTATTCAGTAGAAATGTCTACTACTGGAAACAAGTAATTACAATAATTTTAAATTCCTTTTCATTTTAGTTCTTTTTTGTTAACTTTTTCCAGCACTTGATTGTTCTGATATGCCTCTTTGTTTAATTGAGTAATCCGATTTTTCTGAGTTACACCATATAACTGAGTAACGAGATAACCAATTTTGTAGTCGATGAGTGCAGTTGTTTTGTTTATTTCATGGCCTTGTAGGTTTATGGCTGAAACGGAGTGGGAGCTGTTGTGTGGATGCGGCGAACGCCATTTTACAGTATGGAAAGATGGAGACTTTGGCAACTGTTTCAAACATTTAGTTTTTAGCTGTATACCTCATGGACTTCTTGCTATTTCCAGCATGTACCAACTGGGAAAGCATTGGCCTAAACGGTTTCGTGGACGTATAATCTATTCCATGACCCTGCATTTGCGACATGCATTCAGCATCATTCTGGTGCTTGTTGCTGTTGCTTTACTGCTCGCTGGTTTCCTTTATGCTGAATTCTGTCCGGGCTTGATTAACGTTGTTGACTGTGGATTTCGTGCCGTTGCATGGTTTGTTCATTCTCGTTTTGTGTGGGGCAGTCATCGATTTCGTCATGTCCACTTATGTGGTCCTGTAGCTACTGTTGTGTCATTTCTGCTTGTTCATGCATCATCCTTTGTCCTTCTTCAATCAGCAATTCGCCGTCAAGTTATTCAAGCTCGTCCTATACCGACACTTGAAGAATGGTTTGTTTATGGCAGCTGTTTTGTGTACACACTGTATGCCCTAACGCTGCTGCCACATCGTCGTCCACAGCCTCCCATTCTATTGCATTTGCAAGCTGACTCAGAGGAAATATTCATTTCCGAGGGTGATACAGATTCAGTCGATGTGTCAACGGTTCGCACAAATCCACTTTCGATTATAACATTTTCGTGGGTTAGTCCTTTAATGAAGCGTGGTGCAAGAGGCCAGATAAGATTTGTGGATGACGTCTTTGAGTTACCATCATCATTAAACACTGTGTTTGTTAGTGAGCGTTTTCATAACGTTCTCTGTGATAGCAGGGTGGCTACTGACATACATAATGTGCCTGGAGTAGTGAATGACAACTTAGCTGTCAGTGATCAGCTGCTAATGTCTGAGTATAAACATCATACAACGCTTCTGAAAGGCCTGGTGCGGACTTTTGGCATTGAGTACTTTTTTGCTGGGTTGCTCAAACTGTTCGGTGATAGCATGTCATTTGTGGGGCCAATATTGTTGAATTTGTTGCTGAATTTTATGGTTGATCGTTCGCTTCCTCTCTGGCATGGCTATGTCTATACAGCTGCTCTGTTGCTGTCTACGTTGGTTGGTGCCATCTTTTTAACTCACTTCAATTATCGTGTCACTGTTGTTGGATTGAAGTTCCGTGCTGCTCTGGTGTCGACTGTCTACGACAAGACTCTTACGGTGAATTCAGCAGTGTTCAGTGGAGACAGTTGCCGTGACGTTTCATCAGATAATTTCAGTGGTACCGGTGAGGTTGTCAATCTCATGAGTACTGATGTGGACCGAGTTGTAAATTTCTGTCCAAGTTTTCACCAGCTGTGGAGCCTCCCTGTGCAGGCTAGTATACACGCTGTCTAATAATTTGATAGCATATGGCATTAACAGGAGACGTTGAACCTTCATTAGTTGAATACTTTGGTAGAATGTGCTAACTTGCAATTTCCTTGTTTTGGAAAAACACAGTTAAAGCTTGAGGCAAGAAGGTGCTGACTGAAGTTACCACGTTTTTGCCGTTCTTGCATTTATATGCAAGACAAATACACATGTTAACTGAAATTTGCGAGTTATTGCTAATTCGTCCACTGTGTTCATGTAAGACAGCTTTATATGGCATGGTATCCACACTTATTGCTGTGTCAAATCAACTTATATTAGTAAAAATAGCATTCATATTTACACCCACATGACATCAATCAATCAATCAAAACGAATTTATATAGCGCCCTACGTCGCAGGCGAATCAGAGGCGCGTGAATAATTTCTGCTTTATTTTCCAAACATTTGGGTTACGAGGTGTGCACAGATGTGAAAATGGCACAAGTATGCTAACGTCTTCAGTTTTTCTGGTTTATTTTTACTGCGTGACGCTATGCTAGTGCAGTATCTGCTGTCATCGTGTCGTGTGTGTCTGTCAGTCCATCTGTCTGTCTTCCATAAGTCGGAGTTCTACAAAGATGGCTGAACCTAGCAGTACACAAACAAGGTCGTATGATGGCCCAGGGACTCTAGTTTTTTATGCCAAAAATCGCGACGAAGCTCCGACGCGAAATCCCCCAACGATTTTTGACCAATATCTCGCTGTATTTCAGAAACACTGCAAGATAGGGACGTAGTTACTGTGGAACACTAACAGGAACTCGTATGTGCTGTATTAAATTACTCTATTTTCATAGATTGGGTGACCCCTAACTACCCCAAACTACCTATTTTGTACATTTTGAATCCCTTTTCATATCTTTGTAGTGAATGGAGAGAGAGACTTCGAATTTAGTAGTCAGGTTGATAGTAGCAAGTCCTAGCCCAAGTATGACACTACATCCCAGAAAGAGGCGTGGTCAGGTTATGTGAACCATTTAAATTTTGGTTGGTACCGGTACCAACTGTATCGCTGAAATGGCTGAAGCTAGTGTGATCAAATTTTGTACTCTGGTAGGCTATGTCAAGTCCCAGCACATGGCAGACAAATTACCCTTAAAAGGGGCGTGGTCAGGTTCACATGACCCATTTTAAATTTTACGCCCCCAATGATATCTGGAACGGCTAAAGCTTGAGTCGTCAAATTTTTTTACAAAAGTAGGCTATGTCATATCCTAGCTTGAGGATGACAAACCACCCCGAAAAGGGGCATGGTCAGGTTGACATTATCGGTTTTTTAATTTAATTTTTGGGAAATAAGTGATAATATCTCCTTAACGGTGCAAGATAAGAGACATAGTTACAATGGAACACTAATAGGAAATCGTATGTGGCCTATCGAATTGCACCATTGCCAATACTCCGGAATGACCTTGAAGGTCACTTTTGCTGTTTGAAATGTTTCTAACTCCCATACCTCGTGAAACATAGAACATTTACAAAATAGCTCGTCCTGTGGACTGTGGTCCATCTGCAGTAGCAGAGCTTTTTGTCATAAGGACGATAATTGTTCCTGTTTGTTTGTTGATTTTTTGATATCACTATGAATGTCAGGTTGCTGTCACGCTGTACTTACTCTATCTACAAGTTGGAGTTGCATTTTTAGCTGGAATTGGATTTGCAGTTCTTTTGATTCCGGTAAATAGATACATTGCAGTCAAAATTGCTGACCTTAGTCAAAGTTTCATGGCACAGAAGGATTCTCGTGTCAAGGTTTGTATCTTATGAACAGTTCATATATTATTTTATTATTATAATTATTAAGCACATTTATAAAGCGCACTTTCGCAGGATGCCACAAATGCGGTCGCTTCAATGCTTGCCTTCAATTCTTCGACTCTGTGGTTAAGTGTTTGGAAGGATATTAGTACAAAATTTTTTGCATCAGTGCTGTAAGGATACATTTACACACATTTAACCATTTTTGAGCATGGAAAAAGCCATTTAAAAAAGCCAGGATCCAGGCTTTGTGTTATACTTATGTGAGGTGAAAACAAATGTGCATTGCACTGTGTTGATGATTTTGATGCTAATTATTTTTTTAAATCTCCACTCTTGCAGAATGGAGATGAGATTTGTTGACAACTGACAAAATTAACAACAAGTGCTGAGATAGGCGACCGGGTTGTATTGCAGTGGATTCAGAGGACGCAATAAGTTCGGCTACTTTTGGGCTAGTCTGCGGACGTCGTTGGGTGGGAATTTCGACACCGGCCTAGCAACCAAGTGCTCCACGTCTGACTGATCGCATAGGCGATCGGGTATTATATACCTTCGATATAATACCCAGTTGCCAAAAACTAGAAGAAGCCACACTCACAAAGTGCAAAAACATATGGGCATTTTTTGGGCCTCATGACTTTGACCTTTGACCCAAAGATAAATGGGTTTCTAGGACTCGTGGTGGAACATGTCTATTATTTCAAGTTTGGTGATCATAGCTACATCTGTTTTTGATATATCATGCAGATAAGCAGACAAACACAAAAACGTCAGTTAAAACCCTACTCCCACGACAGCCGTCGGCGTGGGTAACAATGTTTTTAGGCAGTACATGTAATGAATATCCAGTCGATGGTTTGCCGGCGCCGTCTTTCTCTGTTTGGCCATGTTGCACGTATGCCAGACAATGTACCGGCCAAGGCAGTTCTGCGCGTGGCATGCGATGTCCGTAATGGAGTTCCACCCTTCCCAAACTGGCACAGACCGTGGGGTCGTCCTCCCATTACCTGGCTGCACCAGATTTGTTCAGACTGCGGCCTGTCAGCTGTAGACTCCCTCAACTGTGCCCAGGATCGAGCTGCGTGGAGAATGTACTTTCCTCGGCCTTGCATTGACGACGACAATGATGACATGTGGTGAACAATGGTTGGTAGTTTTCTTAACAATAATGATTTTTTAAGATTGTCTATATTTAATTTTTTTTTTATTTTGCATATGTATATGGCTAAGTTTTTTCAGATACAATAGGTGACAAAAGTATTGCATGTGTAATTTGCATGTGAATTTTAGGTTATTAATGAGGCATTGTATGGCATTCGAGCAATAAAGATGAGTGCATGGGAGTCTTTGTTTTCACAACGTATCACAGTGCTACGTAGTGCTGAAGTCCGCAGTTTGGCAGCACGCAAGTACCTTGATGCTCTGTGCGTGTTCTTCTGGGCTGCGACACCTGTCCTTATCTCTTTGTTAACATTTCTCACCTATGTATTGCTTGGTAATCATCTCACGGCTGCAAAGGTATGTCTAGGCATGCATTGTTTTCTTACCTAGTTAGTTGCTAATTGTCTGGTGGTGCCACATTGAACTTTATGGCTGTCTGGAATGTCTGATTTCTTGTTCCGATTTTCTGCCTTAGAAGAAAAGATAAACTATCTTGAATCTTCTGATTGCAGCTGGTAGCTTTTCTTCTCACCTTACTTCTAGATTTGTCTGCTCGATGTTACTCATTTACTTACTTAGATTCTGTATTCAATCGTAAACAGGTGGTCAGTGATGAAGACAGTTACAATAAAGACTTATAGACAGTTATATGTGATCTATCAGATGGCATCATTATGCGTGATTTTAAGTGACTCTGAAGATCATTTCAGCTACATTGTTGGCTTTCTAAATCCAATATATCTAAATGTAGCATATATTACCTATGATGCACCTGTTGATGAATAGGAAATCATTATGTGGGCGATAATATTAACTGTCATAACCAAATTGAAGTACTAAACATTTTTCACATAGTCTATCACAGTCGCTGTATGATAGCCCAGCCTCTTGTTTTCATTATGACACATCAGCGTCTTTTCTTATTAATAATAGAATTTTAAAATATGTGTGAAATAACGATATATTTTGGATTGCCTTATTGACTGATGGTGATTAATTGACTGTATTTAGTTTGTGTGTATATATTTCTTAACTTTTTAATGTGCCCTTTTGGCAAATAAACGTGTTGGTAACAGCAAAGCAGTTGTTGTAATTGTAGGTATTTACAAGTATAGCACTTTTTGGCATCCTGATAGTCCCGTTGAATGCGTTTCCTTGGGTCATCAATGGAATGATGGAAGCTTGGGTGTCAATAAACCGTCTCCAGAGATACATGAATCTTGACAGTATCTGCTGGAGTCAGTACTATACCACTTCAGAACTAACAGGTACAAGACGAAGTGCTGTTTCTCTGCATGCTAACTTGTCATACATGCACGCACCATGTCAGTGGCTGATGGGCGAGTGTTTGCCAGATGATTATAGCTTAGCTCTTTGATTTTCTTTCTGCATTTGTTCCAAACCGGTGCATGCTGTTGGACAAACGAAAACTTTTCATATCCTGTTTGACAACATTCAATCACATCTTCCTTGAACTGATTAATTTTTCAAGTTAGATTGAAATTAGAAATTGACTCGAAAAGAATGTAAACTTGTCTTTTATGTGTTTCTGGGATGCTTGTAACATCGTATTGTTTAATGGCTGTTGGCTAATACTGGTATAGATCTTAAGACATGCTGTGTGATCACAGTAATACCTGATGATGGCTGTGGTGGTCTTGGTGGTCATGGAAGTTATTGTGATGATGATCATGATGACATTGATATTAATAGTAATGCAAATATCAGCAAAATTACTCATGAGACATCAACAGGTGCGTCAGTGGGGACTGACCTATATCCACACATGCCAATCCTATGTGTAGCCAGCGCGCTGGATGAATCTGCAAGCGCACTGGCCACACGTGTTCAACCCACACGAATACCCACATAGGTCACGTGTGTTCAAGCCCCCACACGAATGCACACCCACGTAAATTTGATTTTGGGCTTCTGGGGGAGCAAAGTTCCAAAATGGGAGATTCCCTTCCCAGGATGCCAATGAACCACTGTGCAACATTTGATGCCGCTAACTTTATCCTCGGCGGAGAAATCTGTAACCGTACAAAGAAACAATATTACAAACAGTAAACAATACAATATATCCACACCTTGCCTATTGGCATGTGTAGATAAAAAATTTCAGTCGATTAAAGTGCCAGCTTGAAAGATATTATTTTTATTCGGCTTGAAGCTAGGATTTAGCCGAATATTAGATTCTCTTTACGGTGCATTTTGGCAGTGTTCACGCATTCAGCTATAACTCCGCCAAAAGTGAACCGACATGGATGAACACTCTGAGTACATTGTCGGCGGCTGGCCATGGCAGATTTTGGGTATGATCTGCACAGTAGTGACAGCTGGAGAGCTAGACGAAATTTTTTTCAGGTAAGCAATGCACGATTTCACTGATTTCGCCGTCGGCCACGTTTCACTAAATTTGAACACAAAATGTCGATCGGTGTTACAAGGAAAACTTTTGGAACATGTTTTTGAAAATTTTACCATAATGGGTCGTTTTTGTAACTAAAAATGCGAAAATTTCTCAAAAATTTGCAAGCGCATGTTCAACCCCACACAAATTGCACACCCGCATAGACCACGTGTGTTCAAGCCCCCACACAAATGCACACCCGCTTAAATCCGATTTTGGGCTTCTGGGGGAGTAAAGTTCCCCAAAATGGGAGACTCCCTGCCCAGGGCGCCGATGAACCACAGTGCAAAATTTGACACCGCTAGTTTTATCCTTCGCTGAGAAATACATAACCGTATAAATTACAAACAGTAAACAATATATCCGCATGATGCCAATCGGCATGTGTTGATAAGAAATTCCAGGCAATTAAAGTGACAGCTTGAAGACGTTATTTTTATTCGGCTCGAAGCCAGCCATATATTTGATTCACTTTACGGTGCATTTTGGCAGTGTTTAGTGCTCACGCGTTCGGCTATAACTCCGCCAAAAGTGAACCGATATGGATGAAATCTGGAGTACTCTGAGTACATTGTCGGTGGCTGGCTGTGGCAGATTTTGGGTATAATCTACACAGTAGTGACAGCTGGAGAGCTAGACGAAATTTTGTTTTTTTTTTGTTAGTTAAGCAAGCACTATTTCACCGATTTCCCCGTCTGCCAGATTTCACTAAATTTGAGCACAAAATGTTGATCGGTGTTACGATGAAAACTTTTGGAACAGTATTTTGAATATTTTACTGTAATGGGTTGTTTTTGTAAAATGCGAAAATTTTTCGAAAAAGGTTTTAACGTCTTGCAACTTCAGGCCGCCATTACTCCGCAGTTATTACAGATGGCCGGAAATTCACTACCAAAATAACCCTCTATGGGATTTCTAGTTTCCATTTTTACCATTGGAATCAATTCAAAGTCATTTCCTCAGCCTGTGCACTCTGTACAAGAAACCTTTCAAAGTATTCTGCGACGTCTGACTCGGGTTGACAACAGGAAAGATACCACAGACATCATTGACATCGCTCACATTAATGTAATTCTCTCTATTATAAACTCCCTGAGTCTCAATTATCCTGTCTTCAGCAGATCCAGAACTCTCTTGCTCGTACTGTCGTTAAAGCACGTAAGTACTGTATTATATCACTCCCATCCTACGCTCTCTACACTGGCTCAGAATCACTGAATGCATTGAATACAAGCTCCTCTTACTTACCTACAAACTTCTCACAACCACCCAACCTCCAAAATTTCATAACCTTATCTCTGGTCAACGTCCTCGCAGTACTTGCTCTTCATCCGTCGTTACTCTTGTTCCGCCACCTTCATAATCCTCTCTAAAAATAACTGATTGCTCCTTTCGTTATGCTCCGCCATGTCTCTGGAATCAGCTCCCTGTATCTCTTCGTCAACTGCATTCCGGTACCAGTTCCCTCATTTCAGACTCACCCATTCCTTCACTCATCACTGCTTCTTTTGATTTACCACTCTGTTCATCCATAACTCCCTCTGTCTTTCACTCCCAGCTTAAAACCTACATTTCTCACAAGTCCTACCCCAGTAGCTTCACTTTTTTTCAGACTGTGTTCACGGACTTGCCCAGACCGTTTCTTCCCAGCTACTCGGGTTTTTGTCTTTAGTTTTTCTTTATTTTTTGTTTCTATGTCATGCGCTAGACTAAGCTGGCCATCTTGTCAGATTTTGAGCACATGTAAATATACTGTATCATATCGTATCGTATCGTCACAGGCAGCCAATCAGCCAATCACCATCCACTGTTGAGTCACGTGACGCTAGGCCTCATCAAATGCAGGAAGTAAACAGCTTGTGCACAGATAGCCGAGTACTTTGAGCCGAATACTGTATTGTGGGTATTCCACACAATACAGCCATCTAGTTAAATTGTATGTGGGCTTATATCACTGCTGCAGTAATTGGAACTAATCGAAAGTGTATCGAACACTACTATATATATATTTTTGCTGAGTTAATATTTTCTACACTAACTGGCCTGTGTGGCTTAACGGTAGAGCGTTCGCTCGCGATCCAAAAGGTTGCACGTTCGAATCTCGGCCGGTCTGCTTTCAGGTAACAGCCTTGGGCAAGCTGCTGACATGCATTTGCCTCTGTCACCAAGCAGTATAATTTGATACCGGCCGATGGGTGGTGACGCCAACCGGCTGAGAAGGTAACCGCAGGCCTGGCGGAAAGTAATGGCAGCCTACCGCTGGGTGGATGGCTTCAAGTCACCTGCGGGCTGACTGCCTGTACACCGGGATCAGCTCCAGGCCTAATGCTCGGTAACGAGTATGGGAGAACTTTACCTTTACATTAAGTGGCTGTTTAGTATATTTAACTATACTTACAGTTTGAGTGAATGCTGTGTAATGCAGAGGTTCAGCGCAGTGAAATATGCATAGTGGATGGTGAATTCGCATGGCAGACAAGGAGTTCAGGCTCAGTTGGTGCTGAATCATCAGTCGTAGATCATTCTTCTGATGAGGATGTTTTAGTGGCACATGAAGCTGCGATGGCAAACGTTGCCCGTCCATCATTGACAGATATAAATTTCACAATCCCAAAGGTTTTAAATTGCGTACTCAGATTTGTACTATTTTAGTGTGTGCTTGGGAATATTTCTTTGTAGTTTAAGCCGGTACACAGTCTGGAGTGAGTAGCTACATGTACGTTTAAGTAGAAGCCATTCTTTGTATACTGGCAACATTGCCACTGATTCGTTGATTCGTCATGCATATTTGCTTATGCAGTCCACCACACATGTATTTAAGCACCAGGATTTAAACTCGATCTTTGGGTCTGTTGTAGGGAGCCTTCGTTGGAATTATTGGTCCAGTTGGTGCTGGGAAGAGTGCACTACTGTGTGCAGTTGCAGCTGAGATGCAGCGCACGGACGGTGAGGTGGTGATTGGAAAACATCTCTTGACAGGCGGTTTCGGTTTGACTCTGCAGGATGCGTGGGTACAGCATGCAACGCTGCGTGACAACATACTATTTGGTCACCTGTTTGACTCACAGAAATATGATGCTGTTATTGCTGCATGTGCTTTACAGCAGGACATAAAGGTGTTTTAAAAAAAATTTTTTGTGATATGATAGCAAACATTTGCCTAACAATTGCTAAAAAGCTTACATAATCTACAGCACATAATCTTGATAGGAAGTTAACAAGACAGAACTAAAATAAAAAGAACTAAAGTTTTCTGTAGTAGACAAATTAAGTGGCACTTTGTTTGTAAACGTTCATTAGGTTGGATTAATTATGATAACTATGTTCATGTTACACAACCAAAACTCAAAATTTATACCTAATTGCGACGTTTCGTTCGCCAACGGCAAACTTCATCAGACTGTTTTTTCCATAGATATGCAGGGTATGCCTCAATAAAAAAATAATAAACGTCAATTGTGATGCAGATATTGCCTGCTGGTGATAAAACGGAAATTGGTGAGAATGGTGTAACTCTAAGCGGTGGCCAGAAAGCTCGAGTTGCATTGGCGAGGGCCGTGTATCAGGTAATGAGCCTTGCGTAATTAGTAAGAATTTGTTATTACTTCACAAAAGTTTTTGTTAATTTATGTGCAAGTGTACAGTTGTTTGCAGGTTTGGTCGAAATGGCCTACGAGTACTTTTTCGAAGGAATCTTTGGGGTTTCCTCAGTTTTCTGGGGCAGAATTGGTACTGACCAGGTGCAGTTTCTGTTGTTATGAAGAGAGTGAATACACTAACGAGAGACCGCAGTCATCATTGTAGTTTACTTAGAACATGTTGGACAAGTAGTCTTCGTTATTTTAATAAGTCATTAAAGACTTTAACGTTTATTTTGTTAGTCTTATCTGTATTGAAACAGTTGAAACACTAGTTTTGTAACACCTTCTGTTTTAGTGCTTCGACGCTGTTGGTTGAGTCACTGGAAGGACGTACGGTCTGTAAAATGTCTGCTCCAGAGATTCCATAGGTTTGCTTTTGGCTATATGTGGTCTAACTCCAGAAAACTTGGCTGATGAAACAAAAACGAAAAGTCGTACAACTACTTGTTGTTATTAACCATGTCAGTAGGTAGGATTTACATTGCCATTTGTCTGTGTGTTTTTCCACTCGATATATCAAAACTGATGCATCTAGGTTCACCAAACTTGACATAGAAATGTTCCACCATGAGTCCTGGAAAGCCATTTATTTTGAGGCAAAAGGTCAAATATCAAAGTCACAAAAACAGTGCAGGAGTGTTTGTGCTCTTGTGAGTGGCTCCTTCTAGTTTTTTGCAGTTCACTCTGTGTTACAGAACTGTTTGACAATAATTGTAGGAGAAAGATGTGTATTTGCTGGACGACCCTCTTGCAGCTGTGGACGTCCACGTGGCAAGGCACTTGTATACAGAGTGTATCGTTGGTTTGCTGAGACACACAACTCGCGTTCTCGTAACCCATCATGTACACTTCCTGCAAGCTGCCGACTTCATTATAGTCGTTGAAGGAGGAAGAATCAGAGAAATTGGTCAGTACCTTGTAGACTGCATACCACCTGATAACCCGTGCTTTGTTAGTAGAGGAGCAAAACTGAGGTATCGCAGTTGCATCTGTATGTTATTGGCAGAGGCTTGAAGAAATTGAAATTTCTGAAGTCCACGTATGTGCCCAAACAGAGTTTCAGATCCGTAGATTTCAAAAACTTTGTTTAGATAGATTGTGTATATGTTATCCAGGTCTGCCTTCGAACATTTTGTCAGCTATCAGACCAGAGTTGCTGAGTGTGAATGCTGACAGTGCATCAGAAAACAGCGCCGATGCCGAGGACTTGGAATCCGAAGATGGCAGCCTGGACGTCGATACTCATGCACAGTTGTCAAATGACGATGGAGTTTTGGTGGCTGATGAGGAACGGAGATCTGGCGTTGTGAGGATGAGTGTTTACTGGTCATACTGGGCTTCCGTCGGACGATGTCTTGCATCATTAGTGCTCCTGTCCATTCTGCTGATGCAGGGTTTGTCCACTGTTGTCATCAATAATTATTTCCATTGTATGCATCAGCAGCAGTAGAATTGACGTCTTTGTGCCTGTTTCACTGCAGCAATAGTTATGAAGGTTACATACAGCAAGACTTAATTGAAAACATCACATGGAATAAGTGTGAATGTTATTAAGGCATGACTTATTTCTTGAGAATGATGATGATCAAATGATGATGATCATCATCATCATATAAAAATTTATATATAGTGTGCCAATAACAATAAAGTCTCCATCAGCGCATTACAGTAGTCAATAGGTACAAGAGACAATCCAATATATACAACACAGAAACATGGACAGCTTAGCCAAAACTGATATGGAAAAGATGTGTCTTTAAAAGTTGTTTAAAACTGTTCATATTATGAGCAGAGCGTATGGACGACAGCAATTGGTTCCATGCTAGTGGTCTGGCGTACAAGAACGATCGTTCTGGATATGTGGTGTTAAAGTAATAGAGGTTCGCATATAATAATAGAGTGAGGTTACGAACATATGATATATTCAGCACACTTTTGGCCATTAAGCGATTTCGTGCTTTACAAATATCTGTCTGAATAATAATGAGAATTAAGACTGTAAATGTTTCGCGGCCAAAAATGAATAAAATTGCCGTCTATTTGCGGCACAGAACGCAGAATTCATGGTGAATTTGTGATCACAATCATAGCAGTACACATGCAGTTAGTTGGTTGGAGTTTAACCCCTTTACCGGGTACTCCGAGTTAACTCATCGGCGCCGACTTGTTACATTACGTTGCTAGGTACGCCGCTGAGCCGGGCACGTGGGCGGTCGGGCGGCCGACATTGCACGGCGGGCCAGTGCGGTTACATTTCGTTCGGGCGACACTTTGTTAAACTAGTTACAGATGTATCGAATTCATGTAGTGAGTAAAACTGAACCTCTTGATTCTGGACAGCTTCACGGAATGTGTCAGACTGGTGGTTGTCATACTGGATTTCTCATTCTGGTTCATCATGCAAAAACACAAGCAATATGTCATCATCTCACACAGAGCCAACAGTTCTTTCTGTGGTGCCAGACTCACACTATCGGTCTGTATAGCATTATTGTTACAGAAATTTTACTTCACCTGTGGGAGCGGTTGTGAAGTATTGTGATGAGTACATCTGTGTGTGTGTCTGTCTGTCTGTCTGTCGACGAGGATATCTTTGGAGCCACATGCGCGATCTTTACCAATTTTTTTGCCCATGTTGCCTATGGCCTTGGCTCGGTCCTCCTCCAGTGTCATTGCGATACATTATGTTCTTCTGGTTTTGCAGATGACATTATGTTTTTCTATAGTGGGCCATATAGCTGTATGAATTTCACAACGAAGGACCGATTTTGCTTGAATTTTCTTTTTTAACACAAATTTGGACAGAATGCAATTTCCTATTATTAAAGGGCATAATTTTGAGTCATTATTTCGAAATTGCTCGCAAACTAAAGTAAAAGAGGAACAGAGGTGTTTTGGGAGAACGGTGCGATTGCACAGTGCGGGCGAAGTCTGATATCTACGATTGCCTTGTTTGCAGGTTGTAATGATTGAGGCAGAAACCCATGTTTCGTAATGTTGCAGACTTGCAGTTATGACATCTTGATTTCATGTCTATCTGTGCTTGATAGTCATTGCATTTTGTTATATGAGTATTGAGTATGTGGTAAATGGTATCGAGATGGTGTAGATAGCACCACTGAGGAGAATATGAGTTTCTTGTCCCTAATCCAAATGCACTAGTTGCTGTGGGCAGTAAAGCTTTGCTCCAACAAAGTCCTCCAGTTCATAACTGGGACTGTCAGCTAACACAGGTTGAACTGCATAATGGCCGTAAACGGTTTATGTTGTGTTAATGAATGCATGTGATAGATTGCTGTTTATTCACAAATGCAACATGGAAGTTGCAAGATGTCATTTGTGCATAGGGCTGCATATATTGGTGCTCTGGCAAAACATCGAGTACTGCTAACAAATATTTCGAGCGTTGACAACAATTCAACGTCTGACGATGATGATCTCATGTTCTACCTGTCAGTATATGGTGGTCTTGCTGGTGCCAACTCACTTCTGACTCTGATCCGTGCATTTCTGTTTGCATATGGTGGCATTGAGGCTGCTGTATTTTTACATTCACAGTTGCTGGCTGCCATTTTGAAGGTGAACAGTTTGATGTTTCATCTGGGGAATAGTGTTGAGTTTAGTAGACATGTTACATTTATTCATGTATATTAGTGGCTCGTCTACACATAGTGTAGGGGGACCAGACTAGTAATGGTCATTGGTGTCTTTCACCGTCGTCTCTAACGTGGCACATATGCAACATAACTCACAAGGGGCAGCAGGCCAGTCAAACCAGTCATGTTACTTGCCGTTAGGGCGACACCTTGTTTGATGTGTTCTATTGGTTAACCTTAATGCCCAAACCATAGGACTCACTGTATATTGCTTTTTCACTAACCGTTTGAACATTCTGTAAAGATAAAGTGTACCATATTTGTCAGTGGAGTGTTTATGTCCCTCTTTTTTACCTAGTAACAGACTTAAGGGATATCACTCTTTTTGCTTCATTTTTTCAATGCCAGTACCACAGATCAGATCACTTGTGTGAGTTGAAAAAGAAATGTGGTATATGTTATGTGACAGTTATTTTCACTGTTGAAAGAAAATGAAAAAAAATTAATTCCCTTTACCACGGATAAGATTGCTAAAGCACTATTCACCAGCTGCAGTGTGGTAAAGGAGAACTAATTCCTAGTTGTCTTAAGCCAAAATACTTTGCATACTGGCATTGGCTTTATATTTTGAAAAGTAGTCATCCTTTCAGCACAGACACACACATAGAGTCGTTTTAATAGGAACTTATAGGTTAATTTGGATCAGCTAGTATTTCTCAAAAGCTGCAAAGATAGATTTTGGGAAATGCTGGAACAGTATTTTTGTAGTAACCTTGCAATGGTTTCATGCATTTTTGGCAGTTACATGACAGCTGCTAATATTTACAACATTTTTTACTATATATTATTACCGTTTTCTGTTTGTTTTTTTACCGCACGATGCTATGCTAGTGCGGTATATGCTGTCATCGTGTGTCTGTCTGTCCGTCTGTCGTCAAGTCGGGAGTTCTACAAAGATGGCTAAACCTAGGATCACACAAACAACACCATACGATAGCCCAGGGACTCTAGTTTCTGGCGCCAAAGATCTCAACGAATTCCAACCGGGTCACCCCCAAGGGGGGTGCCAAATAAGAGGCGGGTTATGTTAAAATGGCGATTTTTGACCAATATCTCGCTATATCTCAGAAACGTGTTTTTATCAAACACTACCTCTGTTTGCTCTCTTCTTCAAAGCCAAAGCCATGATGTGTTAAATGCATTTGTGGTAATATTGCTGTGTGTAAATTTTACTTGATTGCTGTTTATGCTCGTATTGTATCCGCATTACATTGCTTGGCATGTGCTTGAATTCCAGGCACCTGTCGGTTTCTTTGATGTCACGCCAGTTGGTCGCATTTTGAACCGGTTTTCGTCAGACGTGTTCAGCGTTGATGATACTCTGCCGTTTATTCTAAACATCTTCCTCGCTCAGTTGTTTTCACTGCTTGGCGTCATTGTTGTCTGCTGCTATGGACTGCCGTACATTGTGTTACTCATTGTTCCACTCACTGTCATCTACTACTTCATCCAGGTTACTTGTTATTATGTGTACTGAGTGCACATTTTTTATTTTATTTTATCATATTATATTGTATTGTATTTTATTAGTATTTTTATGGCCCCGTGTGGACCCAGAGCAATCCTCTTTTGCCTCTTCACTTCCCCACTTCTCCACCTTCTACTCTGTCTTTCAGTATTTTCTTACTCGCTTCATCTTCATCATTTGTTGCTTTTCCATCCGTTCCCATTCTACCAGAGTAGTCCCACTTTGTTTCCAGGCTGGATGTCGTAGGAGGCGACCAAACATCACTTTAGTTTTTGTGTGTCTTGATTTTGTGTCATATGCATTTTTTTAGTTAAGGATGCATGCTTTTTGTTGTATTTGATTTAGTTTTGTCTTATGGCATTATAGTTGTCTCCCCCTGTTTAGGCGCTAGCATAATAATTTAAATGAGCCTCTCGATCCCCTTCCGTTTTTGGGTGGCTGCTGAACAAAAAGGCGGCCAGGGTTGAGGTTAATATATCGCTGGTGGCCTTCCTATACTGGGTAAAGGAAGGCCAGCGATATATTGTCTTTGATATAGCGACCTTTTGTCTTTGATATAGCCTTATTTGTGCTGAAAAGGGACGTTAAACTCCCAACTAATTACTATTTTTGTGCTGCCTTGAGCGAAATAAATTGATGATGAAAACCTAACTTGATACATGTTGTCGTGTGTTACCTTCATGGTTTAGGACTTGGACCAGATTTCTTGAGATGATGCATTATATATTTATTACTTTATATTTACATTATATATTCATTACTGGTAGAGATGGAAAGTATTGCAATCAGCGTGTTTGTCTGTCCGCTCAAATATCTTCAAAAACCACACATCCAGAGTTCATGAAATTTTCTGCAAGTGCTAACTGTGGCCGTGGCTCGGTCCTCCTCTGATAACAGTGCTGTACATTGTGTACTGGCGATGACAGTACTGATGTGGGTTCCATGCTGCAGCAAGTAGTCGTATATTTCATCAATTAATTTGTTAAATAAAAAAAAACCATGCAACACAGTAATGCAGAGAGTAAACATGAGTCACAAGGCTAAATAAATTGCACTTACAGTGATCCAACATTGAAGACTATTAGGCCTATTTAGGTAATAATGCGACATACAAAAACACAAACATATAAACAAACAAAAATGGCTAGACAGATTGATTATGTAGCACTGAGGTATTTGGACAAGTCCACAGTACTATTTGTATTTTCAACGTATTCACCAGCAGAGGCCAAGCTGCTTGAGTTTGTCATCGTACACAATGGCAGCAAATTGCACACTAGGACAAAGTCCGATATCTCCTTATATCTTATATCTTGTTTGTGAAAGCATTGAAGTCATTTTTACCTCGCAATGCTATGTTAACACGGTATATGCTGTTATCGTGTATCTGTCTGTCACAAGTCAGAATTCTACAAGGATGGCTAAATGTAGGATCATATAAACAACGCCGTGCGATGGCCCAGGGACTCTAGTATTCTGATGCCAAAAATATCGGCGAAACTCCCACGAGATCACCACCAGTGGGGGCGCCCAATAGAGGTAGGGTAGGTTAAAACGGCGATTTTCGACCAATATCTCTCAGAAACGGTGCAAAATAGGGACATAGTCACTATAGAGTGCTAATAGGAACTCCTATGTACTCTATCGAATGATGCTATTTCCAGTGACCCTGAGTGATCCTAATTGCTCTAAACCACCCCATTTTCGACATTTTGTATCGCCTTTCATATCTCCATAGTGAGTGGAGACGGAGACTTCAAATTCGGTAGGTAGGTTGACGGTAGCAAGTGCTAGCTGGCGGATGGCAAACGATCCCTGAAAGGGGCGTGGTTAGGTCATGTCAACCATTTTAACCTTGGTGGGCATCAACCATATGCGTTGTTATGTGGATCGTCTCAGGGGCTGTCAACTTAGGTGGACGGTCAGTGTGGTAAACAGTTGACCATCATCGGTCACAAGTTTATTATACTGACTGTCGACAACTTGTGTCCAGCACGGTGGGTGCGAGGCACTGCGTCGCGCAGGACTGTCAGCGGCAGCGGAGACTTGTTATGTACTATGATGATCGCAGCTGAAAAACGGCACTGTTGTTTATTAATATAAGTTAACATGTCATTTTTGCAAATGATTTATTGCGCACTAGCATTATTTGGCTCAGTATTTGTTATGTTATTATATCTATTTGTTTGCTGTTATGTACTATTGTGTGCAGAAATATTACCGTCACACGTCGCGTGAGTTGAAGCGCATTTCAAGTGTGACGCTCTCGCCGATTTACGCTCATTTCTCTGAGACAGTGACAGGGATCGTCACCATCAGGGCACTTCGGCAGCTGCAGCGGTGAGTAACTGGTTGTGTTCAGTGTATCAGTCAATCAATATGTCAGTTTGTATCCGAACTACGAAGCACCTGTTATGAGTCGGCACGCTCAGAAAGCCACGTTTTAAGACCAGCTTTCAACCGTAATCTGCTGTCTTTCAGTTCAGACAGAAAATTCGTTCACAATGATTGGCGCCAATGATCGGAAACTGCAACGTCCAAAGTGCATATTGCACGTATGTAGCAGGATTATAGCAGGGAAGTAAGCTGTGACAAGGCTTCGTTTGAGTACTTAGGTCCTACGTCAGGATGGCCGTCATTCTTGATAAACTGAATCCGATAGTCAGAACATGGATATTGTATTTAAAAAATTTTGTGACCAACAGTTGGGTGGGGGTGGTGGTTAAGTGACCTTGAGTGCTAACACTCGGCGGCACCTGCGTTCCGCCAACCGTCAGCTACTTGCAGTACCTCACTACTGGCTGAACACTTACAGCTGTCGGGCCTTTTCAGTTGATGGCCCCAAGGTCTGGAACTCTCTTCTCTCCCGGATTTCATCCTGGACCTGACCATCAGTGCAGACTGTTTCAGACGTTTGCTTAAAACGTACCTGTTTGCTCTATACTGGTGCATTTAGCACGTTAGAGGTTCTTGATGATAACCGCATTCTATAAATTTACTTACTTACTTACTTACTTTGACAAAAATCACAGGAGTTTCTAAACTGGTCTGTTTGTTGTACATTGCAAGGTTTCGTGCTGAGAATCGAGAGCGATTGGAGCAGAACCAGCGCGCACAGTTTGCCAGCACTGCTGCATCTCAGTGGCTATCGATACGGCTGCAACTGATTGGGGTTGTCATGGTTACTGGTGTAGCGACCGTTGCCGTTGTAGAACATACTTACAGCACTGTTGATGCTGGTATGCAAGCCTGTTACTCCATGCACCTATAAGTGCCCGATATAGACCCAGTGTGATTCTCAACCATTTTATATGCCTTCGCCGCCCGATAGTACGTAAGTAAGTAAACGTCGATTTGTATAGCTCATCGTCGTAACCACCTCTAATGCACTCAGGAATGGCACATGTTACAGGGATCACATAATTTTACCTGCCGTCCATACGTTTATCCACGAATGGAATGAACCATCCTTCCTTTACTCCGTAAGCATTCACCAGGTGGCGTTACCCGAGCGAGGTAGTGCTCATCCGATGACAGCTCATTGCTCATTTATTGACCTTAAAAGGATGAAAGGCTGAGTTGGCCTAGAAGACGGACTACGACGCCCCAGCATTGACGTGGATGCCTTCGCCACCTGTTACAGTCCGACGTCGATAGCGTCGAATGTTTTCGACTCACTTTGAGATTTTTCGACGGCGTCGTAATTTACTTTTTCAATTCCGACTTCAAATTTTTCGACGACGCGTCAGAATTTTCAGTCACTTCTTTCTATGTTGTTTCTGTTTTCTCT
>Ga0209780_1000335_pt1 | contig 23976 bp, 17 predicted proteins | sample WorMetexBAHAMAS2_FD_187384 | JGI IMG/M metagenome (GOLD analysis project Ga0209780, IMG submission 187384) | Marine gutless worms symbiont microbial communities from Max Planck institute for Marine Microbiology, Germany - Inanidrilus exumae... | ecosystem: Host-associated > Annelida > Digestive...
AGCGGCGCACCCATTGCTAATAAAGTCCCCCGATTTTTTAGTTGCTTATAATTTTTATCGCGTTTTTGCAATTGGGCTAATACGGATAAGGATTGCACATAGGAAATCTGATGTTGTGCAATGACAAGCGATTTTTCATCCTCAAAACGTAGCGTTCCAAAGGCGATGGATGCCAAAGCACCGCTTGGTGAGATAATCCAATGGGGTTTATCTTTTATGATGTCTTTAAGCGGCTCCAATAGATATTTTCCCAATTTGAGGCGGAGAGCATTTGTTGTTTTAAGCTCTGGTGGCTTGCTGAAAAGTGGTGTGACTATCCCACGAGTTCTTGTGAATGAAGCCAATCGGCGACGGTAAGTTTCTATGTCTTTGTCGAGTTGAGGGATTTCTCCTAAATCGTGTGCTGTAAGTTTACCGTTGCTTTCAAGGGTAAAAGCTAAAACATAATTTTCATCAACCAGATAACTAATCAGTACCGCATTTTTCGGCAAAGATTTGGCACCCTCTTGAGCACTAATGATTTGCACTTCGCTGAGTTGGGCGTATTTGGGGTATTTTGCTTTTAACTCACGCTCAAATTTGAAGAGTTGAGTTAGCAATTGGTTTTTTTCGGTTTCTAAAATTATTTTTGATTCTAGGCGATTATCTTCTAAAGCCTTTGCAATACGGTTGTTCAAAAAGGCTAAAGTCGCCTCTTTGTCTTGCAGTTGTTGTCGCTCATCTTTGGTGAGTCCACTTTGTTGGGCGGCATGTTGGGCGGCTAAAGATTCGAGCAGGGTGCGAGCTTTGCTGAGTTCGGCAATGCGAAAAGCGTCCGCAAAGCGGGATTGTTTAATGTATAAACGGGAAAGTATAAAGTAAGCTGATACCCATCTTTCAAATAAGGCTTGGCGGTTTTCGGCAGATAAGTCGCCACTTCGTAAGTGTTCTACGCCTTTGACGAGTTTTTCAAGATGTTCGATGGTTTTGTTAATTTTGTCTGGTGCTATAGAAGCTAAAGCTAGGGAATACAATCTTAATAGGGTGTAGAGGTTCCTTTCTCCTAAAACTTCTTGAGAGAGAGAGTAGTTTTTTTCAAATAACGATATTGCTTCTGATAAGCGTCCTAAGTTTTCGTAACTCTTTGCTAAATGACCACGGACAATGAAAGTGGTTGGGTGCCTTTCTCCTGAAATCTCTTGAGAGAGAGAGTAGCTTTTTTCAGATAACAACACAGCTTCTGAAAAGTACCCTATGTCTTGGTAAAGAGCGGCTAAATTATGCAGGCTTCTGATGGTATGGAGGTGTTTTTCTCCGAAAACCTCTTTAGACAAGCTATAACATTTTTCATACAACCGCAATGCCTCCGATAACCGCCCTATCTGTTGATAAATAGTCGCCAAATTATTCATGCTAACGAGGAAATTGGGGTGCTTTTCTCCTAAAATATCTTGAGAAAGAGAGTAGTTTTTTTCAAATAACAGCACAGCCTCTGATAATCGCCCCATGTCTTGGTAAATATAGGCCAAATTATTCAGGCTGGTGAGAGTATTAGGGTGCGCGTAAGTCCTAACTTCTTGAGAGAGAGTGTAATCTTTTTCATACAAAAGCAATGCCTCTGATAACCGCCCTATGTCTTGGTAAATAATCGCCAAATTAGTCAGGCTTTTTAGGCTATCAGGGTGCTTTTCTCCTAAAACTTCTTTAGACAAAAAGTAGCTTGTTTCAAGCAACGGCAAGGCTTCCGATAAGCGTCCTATGGTTCGGTAAATCTGACCTAAATTATTAAGAGTTGCGATGGTGTTTGGGTGCCTTTCACCTAAAACCTCTTTTCTGAGATGGTAGCATTTTTCAAATAACGGCAAAGCCTCTGAAAAGTGCCCTATGTCTTGGTAAATCAATGCTAAATTATTAAGACTTTCGAGGGTATCAGGATGCCGTTCTCCTAAAACCTCTAGTGAGAGACGGTAGCCTTTTTCAAGCAAAGGCAAAGCGTCTGAGAAGCGTCCCATGTTTTGGTAAAATTTCCCTAAATTTATTCTGCTTTCGAGGGTGTTTGGGTGTTTTTCTCCCAAAACCTCCTTCCTGAAACGATAGCATTTTTCAAGCAACGGCAAGGCTTCTGACAAGCGCCCTGTCTCTTTGTAAATCACGCCTAAATTATTAAGACTTTGGAGGGTAGAAGGGTGTTTTTCTCCTAAAACTTCTAGTGAGAGACGGTAGCCTTTTTCAAGCAACGGCAAGGCTTCTGACAAGCGCCCTATGTTTTGGTAAATCATCCCTAAATTATTCAGGAAGGTGAGAGTAAAGGGGTGCTTTTTTCCTAAAACCTTTTGAGAAAGACGATAGACTTTTTCAGATAATGGTAAAGCGTCTGAGAACTGCCCATTGGTTTGGTAAATAAACGCCAAATTATTTAGGCTTATGAGGGTATCAGGGTGCTTTTCTCCTAAAACTTCTTTTATAAGACGATACCCTTTTTCAGCGAAAGGCAAGGCTTGTTTAAATTGCCCTTGCTGATAATATTCTAAAAATTGGTTGTCATAAATTTTAGCCAATTTTAGCTGCTCTTCTTGAGCGAGCGTAAGTGGTGCCCTATTTTTAGCTGGTTGAAGAAATGGACTCATAAAATCATCAGCATAAACGGCGATTTCTGTTAAATAAAAAACGAGCGTTAGCATTAAAACAAAAAACCGCTTAGCACCGAAAAAAAAGATGGCTCTCATATTAATCTCCCTAATGCAGGATAGCGAAAATCCTGACAAATTAAAAATTAATTGCCCTTTTTCAAAATTATACGAATATCTCAATACTAATTCTGTTTCGAGCAACACGGTTTCAATCAAGAAAATCTCCTCATGTTGAAATAACGCATAAACCTTATGGTATTGAGCCATATCATCTTTAGTGAACAAGCGAATCAACTGTGACGACAGGAAAAGGTGAATGAGTTTTCAGAGCTTGCGTCTGGATAGGCATCTCTAAAAAAGTAATCAGTATTTTTTGTGACTTTTCGATTTGGACTGGTTCTGACCAGAGAATCTGTCCAAATTGATTAATGGTTGCTTCTATTGTTGATAACATATGGTAGATTTTGGACTCCAAAATATTCACAACCGCGCAAAAATAAAATCCTTAAACCCCCCAGGCGCGTGTAACACTGGCTCCTGATGACCATTGCTCAGTTTTTTGATCTTATCCGATAAATAAGCATCCAACTCTTTGATGGTAATCAATTTATCCTGACTAATTAAATCGGCTTTACCGTTCAAGCCCTCAAGTAAGGCATAAGTAAAAATGCCATGTTTCAATTCATGCCTTTCGTCCGCTTTACTATCGCTATCGGTTGCGCTGATCACGACAATATTGGCATCAGCGGCATCTTTGATAAGGCGCGAGTTAAAAGCATTGCCAGAGTGACAGGTGTCCACCAATAAAATTCGTCGTCCTCGTGTATTTTCTAACTTGTCTTGCAGTGTCTGCCATTTGACTACGCTTGGTTTATGCCAGCGATTTTGCCGTTTGTGCGCGTCATAGGGTAAAAAATAATATTCCCCGTCTTCGTTGACACCATGTCCGGCAAGGAATAATATCACCGTGTCATCTTCACCCGCTTTGTCAAATAAGTCGAGTGCCTCTTTAATCTTAGAACTTGTGGGCGCTTCGTCCGTCAGTAGCACACTATTGACTTTTTGGTATTTTTTGCCTTGTTGGGCGACAAAAATATCGTGTACTGCGTGGGCATCGGCGGCGGCGTAGTTCAAGTCTAGCCTGTCATCTTGGTAATCGCTGACACCGACAGCCACCAAGTATAAATCACCCTGATTTTCCGGTGCTTCACCCTCAAAATAAACTTCCCAATTTTTTTCAGTTTCACCAATACTGTTTTTTGCCACAATGCGTAAATGATTTTTGCCTGGTTCTAATCGAACGATCAAAGTTTTTTGATAATTTTCTCCCCGTGGTATAACCAGCCTATCATTGACGTAAATTTCAATCGTTTCCACAGCACTCAAACTTAATTCCAATTCAATTTGCTGTTGAGTTGTGGTACTTCCATATTCGGGAGATAAGATTTTAAAGTCAGGAAGTTTGCTAATTTCCAACACTTTGGTTTGTATATCGGTTCGTTGGCGCACGACATTAGCAACAATGTTGGGACGATAGAGAGTGTGGCGCATTTGGGCGGCTTTAACATAGTCTGCGGCTTGATCAGCACCATGATTGATTTGCCAACCAATCATCCGATCACCGTCAGGCGAGGCTATATAGTACCCGCTGGGTGTCCAAGCCACCCATTCTCCGTCGCTACCATGAAATAAGGTGAGCAAATTGTCGCGGGTTTCGAGATTCCAGAGGCGAACGGTTTGATCATCACTGGCTGAGGCTAACAATCCGCCGTCTGGAGAAACAGCTACTGCCCAAATATCGCCTGTGTGTCCAGTGTAATCGCCCAGTTTTTCGCCATTCGTCTTATAGATACTCAAGTATCCATTGCCGCCACCGCTGATGATGTGTTGTCCGTCAGGGGTGAAAGTATAAGTGCGATGTTCATAGCCATCATGAGGGTATCGCTCAATTTGGGCTTTTATACTCTCTTGGTGGCGGATTTCAAGAACGGCATTTTGATCGGGTGGGCTGCGTAGATTCCAATCATTCCATTGAGTTTGAGCGCGACGAAAATTTTCATCTGGTGAGATTTTTTTAGGGCTACCGAAGGGACGATCAGAGCTTGGGAGTGTGAGGCGGTATTCTAGGGGACCATAATCATTGACTTGCCATTCTGGTTGAATACTTTTTCCCCAAGCCAAAGTTTGACCATCGCTGGAAAAGCCCACCGCCCAATTACTTGCGCCTACGCCGCGAAGATGCTTGTGTAGCTTGCCATCACGCAACGACCAGATGTGAATTTCGTGATTTGAGCCACCACCTGTCGCTGCCCATTGCCCATCGGGACTGATGGCCGTTGCGATTACGGTATTGTCGTGGCTTTGATAAGTGATAAGCTCTTTGCCGGCGGGAAATGACCAAACATGGCAATCGTTGTTTGGGCCATCTCCTACCCCGGAGAGCAAATAACGCCCATCTGGACTAAAGGATAATTTAGCAACTTGCGTGTCTTGATTGGCTAAGGTTTTAATGAATTGCCCGGTTTGTCCATCCCAGAGACGAATGCTGTAATCCCAACTCCCAGAGACGATATTACCATTTTGGGGAGAGACAGCCAGTGCCCTAACACGATCAGTGTGCCCTTTGAGTGTGGCAATTGGCGCACCGTCTTGCACCCGCCACAGGCGTAGTGTATGGTCATCACTGCCCGTGACGACGCGCTTTGAGTCAGGCGTGAAAGCAACCGCGTAAAGGGGCTCAGTATGTCCACTCAAGGTATGCAGCCGTCGCTTTTGTGACAATTCCCAAAGCATGGCATTATTATCAGTGCTGCCGGAGATGAGAAAACGGTTATCGGGAGAAAAAGCTAAGGAGGTGACGACATTAGTATGTCCCTTAAGCAGGCTGACTAATTGTCCACTTTTAAAATCATAGAGACGAATATCGCCACAACGCCCTTCACACTCTGAATGCATCCATCCACCAGCTACCAGCCATTGTCCATCGGGGGACATGCTCATTGCATAAATTTTTCCCTCAGAACCCGCGCCAATTTGTCCCTGTAGCGTCCGCACAGTGCGTTCTGTTTTCAAATCCCAGACACGAATGCGTTTATCTTCTCCCGCTGAGACTAAATAACGTCCATCAGCGGTAAAAACAATATCTCTAATTAAGGCTTTATGTCCTCCATGATCGATTTGTAGAATAGGTTCTGATATCGGAAGCTGTGGACTTGTACTACGCCACACATAGACTAGTACTGTGAATAGGATTGTAATTAAAATAGATACATGTGATAAAGACATATTAGTTTCCTGGTATTGAGGGGCAATACCCCCGCCAATTTAATTGAAAATCTGAGTAGAGAAAACGAAAATGACTTGGCGAAGGTATTAATTAAAGAAAGAAAGCAATCTGTGACTATTAATCAGGATAGGTAAATAATTGTGAAAAATGTTTTTGTTACTTTTTTAATAATATTGTGTTTGATATGCCCTAGCATTGGGAAAAGTCAAACTCAAGAGATAGTAGATATAGATGACATCGACTCACTTGGCACGCCAAACATTAAGCCAAGGGTGATGCTGATACTAGATAGCTCAGACAGTATGAGTGAAAAAGACAGATATGGCGACATCAAACTTGATACTGCAAAAATTACTCTCTCAAAGGTTTTAGACAAAATACCAGATGATGAAACGAATTTCGCTTTGATGGCTTATGATAATTGTGAGACCAAATTGCTCGTGCCACCCTCAAATACGAACATGGGGCGGGTGAAATCTAGGGCAATGAGCATTTATCCGACTGCGAAAACGCCTATTGCAAAATCTATTCGAGAGGCGGGAAAAATATTGGCCAATAGTTCACAAGAGACAACCATTATTTTAATCAGTGATGGTGAGGAAACCTGTGGCGGTGATCCCTGCTCCGAGGCTGACAAGTTGAGACGGAGAACTGATGTCAATGTTAAATTTTATGTGATTGGGTATTCTGTTGATGAAAGTACACAACGGCAATTGCGATGTATTGCTGATAATAAAGACAGATATTTTGATATTGACGATTCATTTTCTCTTGAGACGAGAGTTCATGAGATTATCAAGGAAGAAGTGACTAAAAAATTTGATGAGGATACGGATGGCGTAAAAAATGAGCAGGATAAGTGCCCAAACACTTTACCTGCATTTTCTGTCAATAAAATGGGCTGTGAAATTGCTTACACAATGCCAACGCCTTTTAAGACGAATGAGGCTACCATACCACCAGCATTGGTGGAGCCAGCCGTTGAACAATTGGTGGATTATTTGAAAGCTCATCCAGATAAAGATGCTGAGATACAGGGACATGCTGATTCAACGGGAACAGAACCATATAATGATGAATTATCTGAGAAACGTGCCAAGTTTGTCAAGAAACTGGTTATTAAAAAAGGTATAGCACCTAAAAGGCTCACTTCTGTGGGATTTGGAGAAAAAAGGCCGGTTGCTAGTAATAAATCTCCGCTTGGGCGCCAGAGAAATCGTCGTGTTGAGGCGGAGTTTAAATAATTTAGAACTACAGAGGTTGCGTATAGGCAAGGATAAGTGGTGAGTTCTTCTTTGCTGGAGCTGGTTTGCAACCGGCTCCGTAACGTTTTAGCCTTTCTTAGGACTTTTGGTTATCACATTTAACAGGTGCGACATAAAATACGTTTGTTTGCTGGAGCTGGTTTGCAACCGGCTCCGTAACGTTTTAGCCTTTTATTTTTGCTGGAGCTGGTTTGCAACCGGCTCCGTAACGTTTTAGCCTTTCTTAGGACTTTGCTGGAGCTGGTTTGCAACCGGCTCCGTAACGTTTTAGGACCTTTGATTATCACATTTAATAGGTGCAGCATGAGATACGTTTCAAGATGAAAAAAACATCTCAACAATTAAATTTATTAGAGCCACCAGCCGTGCTCGATTTGTTTAAATTACTCACAGAATCCGATTTATCAGAAAACGAACAAGGCATCCTCAAAAGACGGCTGATTGAAAACCGAGAACAATTTGGAAAATTTCTGCAACGCTTACTAAAAAGTGCGGAAAAAGAAGACAAAATACTCGATATGCCTGAATCACTAAAAAAATTAGAAAAGGATGAGGGAAGGCAACTCAGAAGTTTTGACTCAGTTGCGAAAGTACTGGCTCACGATTTTCCAGAACTTCTTAAATTTATCCTGGATGAATACCAGGTAGAAGCCGAAAAAACAAAAACGCTCATAGGAAAAGAGTTTATCTTTGTTAAACGGATTGCTGATATTATATTTGAAGCCAAGGACAAAAATGGAAAGGATGTCATTATTCATCTGGAATTTGAACGTGAGTATGACTCGGATGAACAAATGGATAGGAGAAAATTAGAATATCGACATCTGATGGAAATGGATGAAGATTATGAAGGAAAGGTGGTTCTTTGCAATGTTTTTTATCTCAGAGGCTCTCCAGAGGATAAAAATGTGATTGAGGAACGGGAAGTCGATCTCCCATCTGGTGATCCAAGATACTCAGGAAAATTGAAGTATAAGGCTTATCACTTGAGTTTGATAACTATTGAGACTATTGTAAAGAGAAATCTTCCTTTTCTTCTCCCATTTTTCGTCGAGTCTGAATTTAGAGCGATAAACGGAGATTCAGAAACAAAAACACAACTAACCACAACTGGCCATATAGTTTCTCTTCGTGAACAAATTGATAGTCATGAGGAGGAGTTGACACAAATGATTAAGACTTTGACTCCGGCGAAAATGGACAGTTTACGAACGACTGTTGAGTATCTTTGGGGAAAGTCGTATAGTAAGGATATTTTTAATCAATCAACTTTGCTTAATCTTATGAGAGAACAACTCAATTTTCGACAATCTGACATCCAGCGGGGAAGGAGCGAGGGAAGGGCAGAGGGATTGGCAGAGAAACAAGCCCAAATAACAGCCGTGGCAAGACAGATGGCACAAAACGGTGAAATATCCAAAGAACAAATGGAAAAATTTTTGAAATACATGGAAGAAGCACAAGTGTTGCCGCGTGTGTCGCCAGCATCCTAAATGATACCTCAGAGGTTTTGGATACTTCGTCATGGGATGCCCAACCTCTGAGGTATTTGCATCCACAAATCCTATATATAGAACAATGCGTGATTTTGTTCTACGCCGCAATATAGGACTTGAATCTTGATGTTTTTTATTCGTTGTTGAACATTCGTTGTACTCAGCACTGCGACAAAAAACGTCGAGCTAAGCTACGCAATCCCTGCCGTTCTGAATTTGGAGAATAACTAATGATTATACTTCGTAACATTTTAATATTGTTATTTTTTATATTATTATATGGTTGTGGTCCTGTTAAAGACAATTCACCAGTAAAACCAACAACTGATGAAACTAAGCCCGTTCAACCACCACCAATATCAGAACCAATCAAAAGCAAACTCTTAGCAGCCACTCAAAGCAGCAATATCCAACAAATCAAAACATTGCTAAAACGAGAAACTGTGGATATTAATGCAAAGACTGAAGATGGAATAACACCGCTCCAGATAGCCTCCTTTAAAGGAGATACTGAAATAGTCCGCCTATTGATCCAAAATGGCGCAGATACCAATGCTGATGTGAGAGGTTGGAGAGTCTTGGATATTGCAAAGAAAAAGGGCTATATGGAAATAGTAGATTTAATCAATGAAGCAAATAACTGGTTGTTAGACGCTGCTAAAAACGGTGATTTGAAACTGCTCAAAAAATTGTATAGAAATGGAAAAGGTGTACCTATCACTGTAAAAGATGCCGAAGGCTGGACAGCACTCCATCAAGCCGCTGTGAGTAGTCAGAATGATAGGACCAAACTTCATAAACTTTCCGTTAGCAATCAGGTTGATATAACAAAATTCCTCATTGATAATGGTGTCAAGGCTGATGAAAAAGACGTGGACGACTGGACACCGCTCATGGTGGCTTCTGTTAATGGTCATACTGATATTGTTAAAACCCTCATTGAGAAAGGCGCGGATGTTAATGCGAGAGATAAAAATGGCATGACTGCGCTTCATGGAGCCGCTGTTAATGGTTATGAGGATATTGCTGAACTCCTTATCGGGAAAGGTGCCGATGTTAATGCCGGAGATAAGAATGGGATGACACCGTTGAAGATGGCTGAGTCTGTCAATCGTACTGAGATGATTAATTTTCTTATTCGGCATTGTGCAGAGGCTGAACTGGAAAAACAGGGTCAAGTTGAAGGGCTGGTTAAAGATGCCTTAACTAATCAGCCCTTATCAGCTACTTCAATCAAAGTATTCCAGCAGGGCAAGTTGGTAAAAGCGTGCGTCGAAAAAACCGGGACTAATGGACAATATGCCTTTGATATTTCCGAGGGTCATTATACTTTAAAAATATCTTCTGCGGGCTATATTCCTACGACGGCACATGTTGACGTCATACATAATGAAACCATAACACTAACCACTCTACGCCAAGTCCCCGAAACACGAGCCGGTAAAGGGACTGCAACTGGTCAATTACTGAATGCGTATAATGGCAAAGCGGAAAAAAACGTGACGCTTAATGTTCGTTTTGGTCTCAATGTGAAGACAGGCTCTATCGTTGCTACGACAAAAACAAATAATCAAGGTCATTATCAGCTCAAATTAAAGGGAGGCAATTATACGATAGAAGCCAGAAAAAATGGTTATGCAACTATTTATTTTTCAATGGTTTCCATTGGCAAACATACGGAAGGCAACCAAAACGCATCTATCACTCCAAATATTAATAAAGGAGAAATACGCATTATTTTAACATGGGGTGCTCAACCACGGGATTTAGATGCACATTTATTGCCCCCAATGATTGAGGGCAAAAGACACCATATTTATTTTAGCTCAAAAGGTAAACGCGCATCGGCACCTTATGTGCAATTAGATGTTGATGACATGGAAAGTTATGGTCCAGAAACCATAACCATATATCAGTCACATCCCGGCACATATCATTACTATGTTCAAAACTATAGTGGTACGCCAGCTCTGACAACTTCGGATGCGAAAGTAGAAATTTTCTCGGCAACGGGGCTGATTAAGAGTTATAACATTCCCATTTCTGGCAAGGGAAAATATTGGCAGGTTTTTTCTTATGATAGTACGACTGGAGATATTACAACAATTAACAGCTTCAAAAAACCTGCTCATTATTGATCATTTTCATGATCACCCGAACAAATAGCTTGACAATTCACCCTCCGTTGATAACTCAGATAAGTTGCAACTGGAATTCAGGATGGGCTGCCTCATCCGCTCGGCGACAACGTTCTAACAAGATTTGCTTCACCTTGGTGAAGGGAAGCCACCGATGTAGCTCTTTATCGTGTAACCTTGCTAGAACATTAACCGCTGCATTTTGATCAGCTTGCATAACCGCCCCACACCCCTTAGTGCAGTGAAACGTATCCCCAGTACGTTTGCCGAGGCATCCGCACTTTGAACACATTTGAGAAGTATATGCCGCATTGATCAAAACTACCCTCGAACCTCTTCGGGAAGCTACTATTTCAATGGCTTCAGCCATCAAACCTTTTACCCAACCACTTAAACGACGATTGGTATTTTTACCATAATTTTTTGATTTAACACTTTTAGTTAAATCCTCACAAGCAATAGTTTCTGCCTTATCAAGGATACGATTTACCGCTGCAAACACAATTGTTTTTACTTTAGCCTGATGTTTCTTTTTACGCCTATTGAGTTTTTGTCTACCTAAGTTGTGCTTTCTGATCCTTCTGGCCTTTTTGGGGTTATTTTGTTCAACTTTCTCTAAAACAGCTTTGATTTTGTTACGCCTTTGGTATTTATATTTCAAATAATCAGATTCTTTTGATAAGATTTCCCCAAAACCATTTCCATAAAAATTGCCTTCAGAATCAACAAAAGTTTCTGTGTAACCTTTATCTATGCCAATTGCCTTGGAACCACAGCCACGAGCATCAGTGTTTTCTATTGTGTAGTGAATTTCAACTTGCCCTTGCTTCAGGATTAGTCGAATACGCCCAGTTATGGCTTGCTCGCTTTTAATGGGAATCGCTATCCGTTTTCCTTTGACTAAACTACTTACTTTTATATAGTTTTTACCATTATGTGAAATAAATTTATAGCTACCAGGTTCTAAAACCATTTGGTTAAAAGTGTGATTTTTGCCGTGTTTCCAATATTTTCGCATTAAACGTCGCAGGTAGGAATCTTTAATCCAAAGTGTGTCGTCTTTTAACTTTTCAAGAAGTTGTTTACGTTTTTGTTTGTCATCTATATTTTTATATAGGTGATGTTTAACTTGTTCTTTAGCGGCTTCCCGGTTGGCTTTGATGTCGGCTAGGGTGTCGTCAAGCGTGACTCTCCAGATGGTGTTGGGTAGATTTTTGATGTGTTGGTTCGCCATCCAGTTGTTTCTTATTGGTCGGAAACTGGCGGAAAGTCCGGAAATAGAGCCGTAGTTACGCCAGATGTCTGTGCGAATGGTTCCGCATCGTTTGGCAATTTGGTTTAGTGCGTCGTATTTAGCTTGGTTTAGATTATTGCTATAAATAATTCTGGTGACTTTTTTAGTCTTTTTCATTTTTTGATTTCGTCTTTAATAAGTTTTTTGTATTTACGTAAGCCATAAATACGACATGAAAAGGTATGAATAATTGCCATTAAGTCTTCTACCATTTGTTTCTCCGGTGATAGTTGTTGTTGATTAACAATGATTATTTTGCAATTGTTTTGTTTGGCTAGATAATCTATTAGGTCAAAACCAAAGCGAGCCAGTCTGTCTTTGTGTGCAATATAAAGGGAGGATACTTGTCCTTGTAAAATTTTGGTGATTAGTGCTAGAAACTTTGGGCGTTTGAAATTCATCCCGCCGGCAATTTCGGTTGTCCATTCGTCAACGGCAATTCCTCTACCCAGGCAAAATGTACGCATGGCATCTAGTTGAGATTCTAAATCTTTTTGTTGTTTTTTTGAGGATACGCGACAATAAACAATGATTTTTTTTGGAATGTCGGCGGGCAATAGTAGTGCTTTGCGAACGTCTAAGTCGTCGTAATATCGGTGCTGGCTCAGGGTTCGTTTGGCGATTAAACGGCCTTCTTTGTCCCAACGTCTCAGTGTGCTAACTGATTTTCCAATGCGCTGAGCAAATTCGTGTGGGCGATATTTGTTCTCCATGTGAGCGCATTATAGGGAATAATAGGTAGGATTTCAAGTGCTAGCACAATGCACCTAAATTAGGTAGAAATTATAGCCCTGAAAAAGTATTTGATATCAGCAAAAATTTGTTTGATGCGCTTCAGGCTGATTTTTCTGGGGCAATTTCGTAGGTGTTTTCAATGTTTATCCGCAGCAATTACACAATCCTTGTAGCTATAACAGGAGAACAAAATGTCAATCCAGTACACAACACACCCAGTCAGTCTATGGCTAAGTGCATTATTATTTATCCTTATTCATACCACATCTGCCCTAGCAGAATCACAAGCGTGTCAATATGCCAGTCGCTTAGTCGAACAATCTTATCATGTTGAGAAACCAGACGCAAAACGCTACCTAAATAAAGCCTTAAGAGAATGTCCCACCCATGCTGAAGCGCATAAAAATTTGGCTGTTCTCATGGAGAAACAAGGCGACTATTCCCAAGCGATTGCTCACTATAAACAAGCCCTCCAAACAATACAAAATTTTCCAGCGGCTTGGTATGGATTGGGAGAAATTTCTTACAAACAAGGGCAATTTCCACTCAGCTTGGAAGCCCATCTACACGCTTGTCAAAAGGAAAAATCAAAAAAACGGGTACTCGAACTATTGGAAAATAAGCGTTATGCGATTACAGAAAAAGGGCAAATCCTTAACAAAGAAAGTCTGCTCTTACTGTACGATAAGCAACAACGGGAAAGGATTAATCGTATGATTGCTGATTGTGATTTCAGCCGCCGCGGAGACGGAGACGAGGTAGTGAAGGGAAAGGGAATATTCCGTAATCTGACATTCGATACCGGCAAAGCGACGCTCACCAAATTTGCAAAACAGCAAATCAAAAATCTTGCCGCCGCTTTTAATCAAACTATGCCGAGTTTGATTAAACTACATGGGCATACGGACAGCCAAGGTTTCAGAGGAATCTATGATCCAGAGGAAAATAAACGCCTCAATCTTAAATTATCCCAACAACGGGCTAAAGCGGTGAAAAGGGAATTGGTGGCGCAAGGAGTTTATGAGAAACGTATTCAGATACGGGGATATGGGCAAAGTCGGCCACTGGTAAAGGAAAATTCAGTCAAAGCCTGGGCAAAAAATCGGCGGGTAGAGATTGAATCGGTGGATTAATGCAAAACAATAATAGACTTGTCCCTAAATTTCTGGCATTTAGGAGTCCAAAATTTATTTTGGACTCCTAAATGCGGGACAAGTCTAATGTATTTTCATTAAATTTCTCCGCGCCCTGAACGAATTTCTTTCAAAAGTCATTTTGTTTGATTTGTTCTCTATTTTTTACAACCGTTTTCAAATGCTCAACAACCTTTTCGTCATTTTTTGAGCTTTCATAAGAATAATAGTGGGGCATATTTTTAATAATATTCACAATATCTCCAGAATACCATGAATTATCACGCTCGATGCTAAACTCAATAACTGCACTCAAAAGCTTTCTGTGGCTATCATTTTCATAAACAGAAATACCATGATGATAACTACACCACCCGTGTTGTTTAGCTATTTTGGCAATAATAGTTTTTCCAAAACCAATTGCCATTTGTTTATTCTCATCATCGATAAAATCGAATTTATTGGTATCCAAAACCTCAGAGGCGACTTTTTTTATTTCAGGAAATGTGTTGATATTTGATTTAAAATCATCTTTAAAACGATCTTGAATATTTTCAGTATGACTGATTGGAGTCGTGACAAATAATAAAAAGGAATTTATGGACTTTTGTAATTCAAATATTTTTTCAAATGCTTTAAAAATTTCTGAATCGGGTTTTAACAAACTCTCCCACGGATCAAAATTAATAATATCAAATGGAAAATAGCTTTTAAGTTTCTGAGCATTTTTCTTCAAGTTTAACTTGAGTCTCAGTTTTCGACTTCTGACATCGCTATCTGGGTCAATATTTATTGTTTGGTCATCATCTTCAAAAAGTAATAATTTTTGAATTTTCCCTTGAATAATTGATTCCTTTAAAGGCGGTCTCACGATTTGAAAAATTTCGTTTATTTTCTCACTGTCTTTTTCACAAATGATGACATCTGTTAGAAATTTATTCTCATCTCGTGTGAGCACACCAGCCATTTCTAACATAAAGATATCAATAGCGTTGGTATCGCATAAGGTCAAATATTTTAATTTTTTTCTTAGCCGCTCAGATTTAAATTTTTCGCTTGCAGGTAACCAGCCGTAAAATCTGGCACAATGCTTACTGTAATAGTTGTCCCATCCCATATTTTCTTCTCACTTATTTTAAGCCACTTTTCCGATATCATCAAACACCTTATCCAGACAATCGTGTAGATAACTTTGCAAAGCTTGATAATGTTCTTCGTGTTCGTTAAAACTATCGCGATCAATATTTAACGCTGTTTCCAAACCGTCATCAACAAAGATTTCTCCGGTTATCCATTGACTACAATCTGTCTCAAGGTGTCGGTAATTTTTTAAAAAGGTATTATCATATCCACCAATGCCTACATTTCTCAACCTGATTTGTATTCCGTTCAGTTCAACTGGCTCAATCGCTGATGGCATTTGCACAAAAAGGTAACCAGAAAATTTGAGTTTGGCATCAAATATTGATTTGTCAAAGTTGACAAAATAAACCGTTGGCATGGTTTCCGGAGCCGTGGGTAATTGAATTAATCTTTTTAATTCAATGCCATCAAAATAGAGATGAAAGTTATAATCTCTAAGTAATTGATTTCGATCTGTTAAAAACAGAATGATCCTTGAATCTTTAAGCCTTAAGAAGCGGTTTTTTGAAAAGTTAATGGGTGATAATTCAGTTTCATAATATGGCAACGGGCATAAGACAGATAGTTCCCAAATCGTTTCAAGGTAAGGCTTACAAACTCTGATCGACGATTTTTGGTACATGTCCATCAACTGGTTTAATGAAAAAGGTATCTTTTTGAAGTCATCAGGGTTTTCAAAACTTTGTTTCATTTCCCGTCTAAAAGTTCCCCTAACATCCGATGAATAGACTCGAAAACCATGTTTATTAGGTTCGTAGTCGATCACTTCATAGCTCCATTCTCCTACCTGAATTTCTTGTGCTATAAAGTCATGTTTTCTAATGTTTTCTTCGATAGTGGGGATTAAATCATCTGTCAGGATAATTTCGGCACGGTATGCTTTTTTATTGCCATGTTCATCAATGTAGTGGGATTCTATGTTAAAGCTATGACATAATTGACCTATTGCGGTCATGCCTATACCAAGCCTACCAATGATGGGTCTTTTGTAAGTTTCAGTACACTCCACATAACCAGCTCGTTTGGTACTAATTCCTATACCTTTTGCCGAAAAATGCTTGATAAAATTTTCCAATGACATACCTTTGCCATTGTCTACGCAAGAGATATAGTCAAACTCAGGACAATTGGTGTCTATTCTAACTTCGGTGGCATCAGCATCGTAAGCATTGTTGATGAGTTCTTTGAAAACAGTTGCGTTGCTTCTGTATAAGCCACGACTGAGTTGGGCTAATGTGATGTTAGCCACGGCGATTTTGCCGTTATCTTGGTTTTTTAGCATTTGATTTGTCAACTCTAAGTTCAGGCTGAATGATAGCTGTACGTCTCAGCTCGTAGATTGGGGTGACGGGAGCGGGGTAACGATAGGAACCCCAACCGCACGTAGGCTTCGTTGCAAACCCCGCCCTGCAATAATTTTTTTGACAAATTTGAATTGTCAGTGACGAATAGGGTTTGCAACAACTCCGTTCGCCACGTTTCACCCCAATGCTTGATTAAATACCATAAAACTATTAGGGTCTTTGTATTCAAAAATGAGTATTTTCATCAAATTTCCCCCTTGAACGACGAGAAACCGCATCCCTAACCCATTGTTCTAGGGTGCTGCTTGAAGTATGAAACCAAATTTCACCCGCGCCTTGATATTCAAAGTCTTTTTGTATTTCATTGATTTCATCAAATCCGACTGAAATAGCCGCACCATTTGTGTTGCGAGCGACAAAACGTATTTGCTCAGCTTGAAACCGATTCACTAAAACCGGGGAATGTGAAGTCATAATTAACTGGGCTAATTGCTCTTGATGAATATTCTCAATTAAGTCAGGTAAAATATGAGGTTCAAGCCCGTCTTCAACTTCATCAATCAATATCATACTGACTTGATCACCTAATTCTGGTAATGAAGCCAGTGTGATGATACGCAAGTATCCATCACTGATATGTTCAGCCGGAATGTTAGGGCTATTTGGAAAATTTTCGGCAATCTGCAAATTGATCCAACCAGCACTTTTTTGAATCGTGTGAAGTGCCTTGAGTGAGGATATGTGGCTCAATCGCTTAACAATACGATCTTTTTGCTCTGGAAAAAGTGCAGCCAGAAAACCGCTTAAGCCTTTGCCTTGATATCCCATTTGCAAGGCAGCACTTCTGGCTCCGTGACGCATAATCGCAGGATTCATCAATTCAAGAGAAAAGATGCCTTGTCCCCATTTTCGCACGGCTTTAGCAATTGCCCGGCTTTCTTCATTATTAATGATATTGGTATCCAATACCGAAAAAATTGAACCCGATAAGCGCAACCCTTCTATGATGTTTTGACCGACTTTGATGCCGTTAGCCGCTTTTTGGGCAGATAAAGCAAACACTTCTACTTTTTTCTGCTTATTTTTAAATTTAAGACTTTCGCCTTTATTGAGATTTTCTTTAAAATCCCATTGAAAAGCCCAAATAATTTGAGTCTCATCTTCTCTGCCAAAGGAGAGAACAATTTCAATCAAGTGAGAATTTTTAAAAACAGGCTTAATGGTTTCAACTAGCCATGCCCTATCTTCAAAAAAACGCAAAGGCTATCCTGACATAAACGCATGAATAAAATTGAAAATTTGCAAAATAGTCGATTTTCCCGCCCCGTTTTGGCTAATGAATATAGTAAGAGTCGGCTCTAAATCGGAATGAAAGTTATCAAGTGATTTAAAGCCATGCACTGACAACCGGCGCAAATGTAACCTGTTATTTAGCATTTTTATTCTCCAAATGGGGTGATTAAACTCCATACAACACAAACGCCGCCCAATACAGCGGATTATTAAAAAAAGTTATCGTAATTGTTCAATAAATTGTCGTATTGGCTTCATTTGATTGTGCTGTAAATTCCAATAACCACGTTTTGCGCCAAGCCCTACACTGTTCACTATTTTTGGCATAGCGGCCATAAATACTTGTGCTTTAGCCTTTGACATTATCCTTGGAGGTTCTGTTAACTCATTAACACACTCAACAAAAACATTCACACATCTTGCGGCTGGGTGTTCTGATATGCACTTTTGGAAATTGGATGGGCTGCATTAACGTATCTCCCATGAATTTTCTATCGCTGCCGCAAGCGTTTCAAATCTATAATCGACGACTCTAAAGCTTTGTGCTTTCTTTTCAATACGATATAACCTCAACGAGGCATTCGTCCTTCGTTCTTGATAGGCTGATTTCAGGGCTGAGAGACTTTCTATCGAATGCGTAGTAGCAAACACTTGGACTTTAAAACGTTCTGATGCTTCTAGAATCGCTTTAAAAAGCGTCAGTTGCGACGAATGATGGAGACCATTTTCTATCTCATCTATTAAAACAATACCATTTTTAAAAGTTGTCATTGCTGAGATGACAGCAAGCACTTTTATCAGTCCCGCGCCCATTGCGCCTAACGGAATTAAACGATCATGTCCAATATCGACTAAAACTGTTCCATCTATCCCAAGATAGATATCATTGATTGAAGGCTCTATGGCAGCCAGCACTTCAACCACTTTGGAAATTTCTTTCCTGATTTGAATTTCATTAAGAAGTGTTCCAAGCGCATGACGTTCTAAATTCGGTGTTAAGTAGAATGCTTTTAAAATGATTTCCGGTTCAGAAAGTTTTTTCTCAATTTGCCCCCCTTTAGTCATTATCCACGAGCTTGTTTTTTTCTTAGTATGACGGGTTTGATAATCACATTCTAAACTCAGTCCATTGATTTGAGTCATCGCTTCTGAAGAAAAGGCATCCCTCATAGATTGATTTTGATCTACCGACGAACGATATGGCTTGATAGTCAATCGTCGAGTCTCAGACGGTGAAGTTAAAGTGGCTACAATTTCAATTTCACTCATGTGTGGTTGTCGGCAAAACAAAAGTCGCCAACTTTTTTCATCAATTTCTTTGATATTCCTGAATTGATTGATCCGAATGGGCAACTCAGGGTTTCCCGGATTGGTGGCCAAAAATAAAGATTCAAGAATAGAAGTTTTACCGCTATTATTTTTACCAACAATCAAATTAACTGTTCCGAATTCTTTGATAGAGAGTGCTTTAAGCCCTCTAAGTCCATTGATAGTGATTTCCTTGAACATGAGCATTCACCTTTAAGTGGTTGTTTTTTACTTCCCCCCAACTCCTAATATTTTGGAGTCCAAAGCTTTAGCTTTGGACTCGAAAAAACGGGAACATTTTTTGCGAAGGTACTTAACTTGGGCAAATTACCGATTATTTGCTAATAACACATCAGCTAATCGGTATTTTTTAGTCTGAAAAAAGCTTTCGTATTGCTGACTTTCTCCAATTTGATAACGAATGGCAAAACCAAATTTGATTGTTTTGCTTTTGGCTTTCGCCATTGTTATTTCAGGGTAATTTGCCAATCCTTTGATTGGACTTTTGAAAAGAAAACTTAGAGAAGAAATCTTTTCTTCCGTGAATGCTTGAGGCGGTATAGAGCCGAGCAAGTTGTTGCGTGATTTATCTTCCGATGTTTCTACAACATTGTTGTAATAAACAGTTGTAGAAAGTACATTAATGTACTTGTTAATGTTATTTGTTATCCGTATATTTGAGCCGTCAAAGTCTAAGCTGATGTTCCTATCCTTGCCAGAAAAAGCAGGATAGATATCAGAGAAATCTTTGCTCTTGACAATCACACCTACAGAAACAGGCTTTCGAGGGGGAGAGGCATCTATGACTTTTGGACATTTGGAAAAGTGCAAATTGAAGCTTTTATGCTTGGGATTGTCTGGACAACTCAATGGCACCTTGTAATGCAATGATTCGTTTTTGAAACGTGACTCAAGTGCAATTTTGAATTCATTACCATTGCCATTCACATCCAAGGACTGTCTTGGAGTAAACCCGCTTTTTTGAATCAGGCTAGGAAAGTCTATATTCCCTGTATAAAAACCGGACTTGTCTGTAAGCTTGACATCCCATTTAGCAGTTTTAATAACATCTGCATGACGCGCTTTTAGTTTGTTAGGATATTCAGCAAAAGCTCTTACTCCGGTGAGCAGATCGGTTTCCTTTAATATTTTGGAAACCATGTTTCGGTTTACCATCTTTTTAGAGTGAGCAGCCAAAGCACCCAACCCAAAAGTAATAGCAGTACCTATCACATTTGCTGCAATAGTGTCTACAGTTGCAGCCATTGCCAACTCAGTTTTTCCACATGGGGAGTAACCTTTATTTTGGTCGTCTATAGGAATGACATAACATACAAAATAATCTGTCCCCGCTCCCGCCTCCTTATCTATGAACCCTCCCCTAGAAGTAAAAGCCGGTGACACATAGTTAAAACTATGATTTACAAAAAGAACTTCCTGGGAATCCTTTGTACGTTTTAATGTACTACTGCTGATTTTATTGATTATCCATTGATTCCCTGTATTTTCGACAATAGCATAAAAACCGCTACTCTCAGGTGGGAACCCGATGTTTACACTCTGTCCATTGCCCAAATCAACGGATTTTGACTTGTTAGTTGCACAGGCACCCAGCATCGTAACGAGTGCAAACAAGATAGCCCATCTGACAATTAGATGGAATTGATTAAAAAATATTTTCTCCATTATTTTTTCCCTGTTAAGCTGATAAAACGTGCTATGACGTTTCATAAATCAGTTATAATGAGTACAACGGATTGACGGAATAAACGGATTAACAAAAAATTGTGTAAGCTTAACGCCATGAATTTATGATATAGATATCTGCATACAAGCAACGTCCAAGATAAATTGCGTATTTTTTTTATGTTCCCAGAGATAGCACTCCCGAGGCCATATATACCACCAATCGCCGAGTTTTTAACCACTGACGACCAAGTAAAATTTCTGTGACTTCTTCTCCAGCATAAACAGGAATATCAAATTCTTGTTTATCTATCCGAACTTTTCCAGCGTAGATATCAAAACTTGATTCTCCCTGTGCCATTCGCATTGTTCGCTTACGCAGATATGGCCAATCAAGCCCCTGTAAATCCTGCTTATTAATGACTAGCCAATCTGAGAACCCCGTATCTAGCAAAGCATCAACTGGTAGTTCTAGTCCAAGAGCCGTAATTAGCTCAATTTCAAAAAAGAGATCGCCATCGTTACCAAAAGTTCCGCAAATCATATTGTGCCACACGCTCCCGTCTCATTGATTTTAAACAGTACGGGTATAGCATCTGGCTGTTTATGACGCAACAATTGTGTAGCCACTTCTTCATCTTTATCAATAAAATATTCATCGCTATTTGACGCAATTGCCATAAACCAGTTGTAGTGAGTCTTAATTAATTTGGGTTTCACTTGTTCAAAAATCGCCTTACAGTGCTGATAAATGGCTTCGTTTTCAGCCTGACTCTGGGCTATCTGTTCTGGTGACCATTGGATTTCAGGAAATAACCTTCCCCGGCGAACCTTACGAATAGTTTTTTCCTCATGCATTTTTTGTTCTCCTTTTTTGTTAATTTAATACTACATGTGACCAAAACTTCTGATCGCAAAAAATGGACGAACTTTTGAAGCAGGGCGCGATGCCCCAACACAGTTATTTATGGACAGTTTCTTGGTTTGGATTGTAGACGACAAAAACTTTTTCAGCTAAAAATCGTAATCAAATTCCTGTGTTCGTGATTTTTGCTTTAGCCTCGCTTCCAGTGCCATACGAAAGGCTTTAGCAGTGCGGTAAGTTTTCATCTGTTAATTTCCTTGAGCAATTCAAGCAGTTTTTGTATTTGTGGTGTTGTTGAATCAACACGACTGTTATCCTTAATCTGTTGAATTAGATGTTGCATTATCAGTCCTCGCTGCAAAGACTCTCTGAGGGCTTGACGAAGAATATCCCTTGAAACACTATCCGTTGTAATCAGGTCAAGTATGGTACGCAAAGGCTTTGTTACCCAAAATTCGTCCATAAATTCAATATCTTGTTTAGGAATTTCACCTTTATGTAGTACCAAACATTTAGGCGGTTGCTTTCTAAAGCCCCTTGCTACGGTAACATGGAGTTTAGCAGGCATCAAATCAGAAAGCTCAAATATTCGCAACGCGGTTTCATGCGAATAAATAGCCTGTGGTTGCCCTTTGCTGTCATATGACCAAAGTGTCCAGAGTGCCAGTTCAGAATCTGGATGTGGTGGAAAACGCACCAACCGATAAATACCGTGCCATTCTCTCACCCAATGCCCAGCCCGTACATGATAAGGATGATTATTTTTTTTGAAGCCAGCTTCAATCGCTTGTTTAGCCGTAAACAAGCCATATTGACTTGCCGCTATCTCAAACAGTTGATACTGATTTTGAATGCTTGAACGAGACATGATTTGACTATTTTACGAAATAGTCATAAATTTTATGACTTTTTTGTTGTACCGGACGACAAGTTTACTCTCTAACAACCCGAAAACCAATAATCTTAGAGCGTTTCGACGCTTGTTCCCAATCACGCGCTGCCGAGCGCACTCTTTGCCGAAAATCGGCCCACGAACCGCCACGCCTGACAATACGATTCGCACTATTCACACAAGTTTGTTCTTTACCTCCATATTTTTCCTCATATTGGGAACAAGTCCATTCTTGCACATTGCCAGAAATATCGTACAACCCAAAAGCGTTAGAGCTAAATGAACCGACTGGTGCAGTTTTTTTGTCCCATAGACTACTACCACAACCATCACAATTTGCCCGCTGAGTGCTAATTTCATTGCCCCACCAATAGCTTGTCTGTGTCCCAGCCCGAGCCGCATATTCCCACTCAGCTTCCGTCGGTAGACGATATTGTTGCCCTGTCTCTTGACTTAACCATTCAGCATAAGCCACCGCATCATACCAAGAAATATTAATCACCGGGCGATTATCACGTCCCCAGCCATTATCATCCGGTTTCGCTCGACTTGTCGCCTCCGCAAAACGATCATATTCGGCAAAAGTAATTTCATAGCGGCTCATAGCAAAAGCAGCCACTGATATTTCATGCACTGGCAGCTCATCAGGCTCACCATCGCCCTGAATATCGCCCATTTTGAACCGCCCGGCGGGAATCGACACCATATTTTCGCAGCCATTAAAACAAAATGGTTCTCTCAACGAAGAGGAATACCAAGGCTCTTGCCTTCCCTTAGTTTCTTCTGAAACAGCACGACTGACTGCCATAAACATATCATCTATACGTTGATGCGCTTCGTATGCTTTTTCTAACCCCTTGAGCAGATGAAAAGTATATAAACCATGTTCTCCGCCCTGGCTTGTTGTATCAGGAGTAGTTTTCCCTGGTGCTGTCGCAAAGGCAATAATCGAGCCTAAGGGAGCTTGCATATATTTCAAACCACCCTTTTTTTCGCCACGTTTCCTAGCGCCATAAGGATTATTACGACAAGCATCTAAGATAATGATGTTCAAAGTCGTTTTCGCATTTTCCATTATCTTCAATATTTTATCCGCATAAAGGATATTTTTCTTCTCAAAATCGTCTTGATACTGGATCATCTTATTATTAATTGGGAGAAGATAATTTCGTCCATTTATCTGTGCGCCATGCCCCGCGAAAAAAAATAACCCAATACCTCGACTTTTTAATAACTGCTTACCAAAGTCGTCGATAGCCTCACTCATGGCGCGTTGGTTTAAATTGGTTTTCAGGATAAGCTCAAAACCCATTTTTTTTAGCCTATCCCTCATCGCTCTAGCATCATTTACAGGATTAATCAATGAATTATGTTCGTATTTTTCATTAGCTATCACTAAAGCTAATGGGTGCTTAGAAAATATTTTTTGTTCAGGGAAAAGAGGCTTGATTACGCTGCGAACTTTACCGTTGTTGCCGTTTTCGAGTGGTTTTTCGGCTGATAAAGTGTTTTGAGGTGTACTGTTGGGC
>Ga0209780_1000336_pt1 | contig 23975 bp, 15 predicted proteins | sample WorMetexBAHAMAS2_FD_187384 | JGI IMG/M metagenome (GOLD analysis project Ga0209780, IMG submission 187384) | Marine gutless worms symbiont microbial communities from Max Planck institute for Marine Microbiology, Germany - Inanidrilus exumae... | ecosystem: Host-associated > Annelida > Digestive...
TATCAATTTTTATCATAGTCTATAACATTGTTTATTAATTTTTATCTTAGCTCAAAGCCTTGGTTATATCTCACATTTTAAAATCGCTCGTTAGTGTATTCTTGGTAATTGTTTTCATTTTGTTATGATGTTACTTTTTCTTTCTTGGTTTTTAACCTGTAATGGCACTAAATGGCCTAAATTGTGCTTATGTGCCGTTAAGAAACTACTCACTCACTCACCCCTTCCTAATTCTTGACAATACTTCCTCTTTGATAGTTCTGTTGTCTGCCATTACAAATATAGCACTACTAGCTATGATTGGCTTACACGCGAATCCGAAAGCATATGTGATGTGTAGTGTCAACTGTTGTATCAAAACTGATAAACTGCAAAAGTGATAATGTCTCAGAAACAGCAACAGTGTTACTACAGACCACTGATAGGAAATGGCCTATCAAATCGCACCCTATTTCATTACCTTGAATATCTTTCAAGACCTATTGCAACTTCTGTAAATGCAGTTATTCATACAGCAGTGCAGCAGTTGACGAGATTTTAAATGACTTGCGGTGCTCCAGAGATAGCTGAGCTGATTTTGAAAGTCGGTTAGGAATTGACAGAGTTACTGCCTTGACTTTGATGCCTTCCTTTCAGTGGTACACAGTGTGGAATTATTTCAGCTGTTGTGATTGAGTATGATGGCATTTTGGTTTCAAACATGATATGATCTCTAGCACAATTCCTTGCACTAATAATTGTCAAAACGAAGTGTATACATGCAACAAAGAGAGGTACACCTTAGTAATGCACAATTACAGACCTTTCAGGATCACATTTTGGTCTTTTTAATACTGGACACAATATTAGCCTTCTCCCAAATTGCTGCTACTTAGGCCACTTTGTGCTTGTGGCATTTTTAGGCTTGACCTTATCTGATTTAAGTACAAAAAGGAACATAAGTAGGCCATTACAGAAAATATTGCAAAATAAACAACCATGTCTGTGTGGCATGTGAAAAATATGACTGCATCATAATCCAGTGATGGGACAATTAGATGAAAAACATATGTCTGTTTTGCTAGTTAATTAGAATTAGATGATGCTAATTATAATTAATTAGAATTAGAATACATTTCCAAATTAAACCATCTGTTTTCTTTTATAGTACAGTTTCATAGCCTATTGCTGACTGTTCATTTGCAGAATGTAGGCCTAATATCTGCATTACATCATTTTACATGGTACAATTTGTTTGAAATGCATGTGATGTTATGCAACAACTAAAACGCCATAACAACGTGCAAACTGTATTAATTAATACCCATGATCTACAGAAATTGCAGTATTGGGGCTTCAGTCACCTAGTATACACATGCACTTGCTGGTACATATTTTAAAATAAACTAATTGTTAATCTAATTGTTATTTTAATAATAATTAGCTAATTTTTAGGTCGACCTAATAAAGCCGTTCTCAATGTCCGTCCGACTGTCCGTACATACGTGTGTACATCCGTCCATCCACAAAATTTCTTCGACTTCAATGAAATTTGGCTTGTAGGTAGAAGTCCATGAGTGATGCAGGACGGTATGCAGCATGACCCGATCCAAGGTCATGGTCACGAGCCCTTCAAAGTTGGAAATCCGAACATTTTTCAAAACCTATCTCCACCATTTACAATGGGAGCTGGCAATTGACAGCGGATTCTTAAACTAGGGCACAATATCTAAATTTGGTTGGGCCAGATGTTTGATATTTGGCCTAGTTTTTGTGTCATGTGACTTTGAAGTTGGCAGAAATGTTAGTTCTGAACTTCTGAATAGTCGACCATCAGTCCCATATGGGGCTAATTTTTCTTGATTAATTAGAATTAGCTCAATTTCTAATTAATTAGCTAATTAATTAGATTCTAATTAATTAGTTACCCACCACTGTCATAATCACACCTGAGTTTGCTCTGTTTGTTCACTGATGCAAGATATAACACTGATAGCGAGCTGCAAATAGGTACAACACACAACCGTTTTACAGCCAATATCAATCTGTGTTAGCCGGCACCCCCAGATAAGAAATGGAGGATTTTGTTTTACTGCCCGCTTGCCCTTGCTGACAGCTACTAGTAATGCTTTCAGATTAGTGAGAAGATGCTAGTCCTCAATGGTGATACATACACCGTAACTGTACCATAAAACTGCAAAATATAAACCTAACAAATCTGAAAAGTTTTCTTCTGGCAGCTGGCAAAACACATTAGGAGTATGCTGCTCAGTTTCCCAGCAACAGTTAATTTAAATTATAGTTGTTGGTAATGCTGTTATGTGTGTTCGGATACATTCGTGTTTAGGGTATGAAAGGATGTCAAATAATTGAATTAATTGATAATGGTAATCGCCTCGAAAGACCTGCTAAGTGTCCACCCAGAGTATATGAAATAATGAAACAGTGCTGGGAAAGGGCGTAAGTATCTATAGATTTATGCTTACAATTTATACAGTTTCTTCTCTTATTAAGATGTTTGTATTGTATGTTTGCCACTACATTTTTGAAAAAGTATTTGCATATGCATGCTAGTTGTTGTTATAGCTGTGGTGAATGATTATATGAAATATTCACTACACCACCAGTATTAATTCTTGCAATTCAGCTGAATGAATGTACTTGATGGCAAGCCATAACAACTGTCATATCTAATGGATGAAGGCAAGTGATGCCATTTTAGAACAGATACATGAAAACACAATCAACTCTTAGAGGTGTTAGAGCGCGAGCATTGTGCATCATTCATATGTATGTATGTATGTATGTTGCATGCATGCATGGATGCATGCAGACAATTCTGTGAAGAAATGTTAAGTTATTTGTGAGAAATTGCATTTTTCTTATTAAGTTGATGTTAAGTTTTGTGTAAGTTCATCCTAAGTTTTTCTTAAGATTTTCCTAAGTCACACTTTATCCTAAGTTTTTTTGTAAATCGGGCCCCTGGAATGTCAGACTTGAAAACTACGTAGTAACAAGGCTGTAGTATTCACTCTCTAACCTCTTGTTCTAGTTGCACAGCTGTCTGTGAGATAGTTCAGTATGATGCTAATTGTTACTGTAATTTTCATCGGTTTGTTCTTTTCAGGAGTGAAAACCGACCAACATTCCAGGAGATAGTTGATCGTCTGAAGCAGTGTTGATCGGCATCAGTCTGGCTCGTTGCAATGTTTGAGACTTGAACTACGATGTGGCAGTGGCATGCAATCCTGTTTCCAGCTGGTTGCTTGCCAGCCTGCTGCTGACAGCATGAAGCCATTGTACGTACTGTGAGCATGTCGTTGTGCACCGTTGACTAATTTAGGTCTGATTGGGACAGGTACTAAGTGCTTCAGTAGCACACAGCATCACTGCTGTGAGTAGTGTGTGGACATTTGCCAGTGAATCTCTTCAGGCGTATTTTAGCACATTTGTTGCATTGGCTGTCGTGCCTTTGTTTCTGCACAGACACTTTGTGCTTTCGTGTGTAAGTATGATAACAGTATGTCAGTATGTCTCATCACAGTTGCTTTTTTGTGCATGACACAATGTTTTGCATACTGATGTAGTCAGGAAAAAGCATTCCAACATGGCATGCCTGTCAAGATGTTGAGGATATATTGTCTACTTTTCCATATTACTTTGCATATTATATAACACTTGTGGCATATATTAGCACCCCTTATTGCTACCATCGTGCTGACGGTATGCGTTATGCCAGTGATTCTCACTGGGATTTGCATCACTTAATAACTACAAACTTAATAAATACAAGATGAGGGAAAGTGAATGGTAATTGTTAGGGAATCAGACTTACAAGGTCACGGGTTCAGCAGCAAGCCATCTAGCTACAATACATTGACTATGGGCAAGAGATGGTATGCTGGTGGTGCGGTGGCACAACAGGTAGAGCATCGGACTTGACTTGCGATCAACAGGTTGTTGGTTCAAATCCTACTTGGAGCAAAGCTGCGTAACAACCAATGTGCCTCTGTCACCAAGCAGTATAACTTGGTTCTGGCTAAGGGGCGATAATGCTTAGCAGCTGGGAAGGATACCGCAGGCCTGGCGGAAAGTAATGGCAGCCTACCGCCAGGTGGATGACTTAGTCACCTGCAGGCTGACTGTCTGTACACCAGTCTCCAGGCCCAACACTCGGTAACGAGAATGGGAAGTTTTACCTTTCATAGTGATAGGAAAATACCCGGTAATTATTACTGGCATCTGGCCCGCCTACACAGTGTAGGAGGGCCAGACTAGTTACTTTCGCTGGCGTCTGTAACACTCGCATATGCAACGTAACTCACCAGGGGGCAGCACGCAGCAGGCCAGTAGTGTTACATCCCATTTGGGCGACACCTTGTTATTATTATGTTATCACCGTAAGATCACAACTTCAGAGGCACAGAGTTGTTTGTTGTGGTGTACTACTGTCGCTAGTACTGCTGGCGATCCATTGTACTGGCAAGGTGTGACACATTTGATTGTACCTTCTTATGCAGTTTCAAGACATAAAGAATGAAATGAGCACTCCAACTCTGCTTTATGGTTATGGATCCTCGAGTTTATTTGACAGGTAATCACCACCTCCATTTTACAGGTGAACGTGACTTGGCCAATTTCCTTGCAGTTTTCTTCCTTGACTGGTTCTGTAAAAGAACTTTTGGGAATAATTGGCACGGATTCTTAAAGGCGGGTTGTCCTGCCTATCAGTCACCCAGCCAGCAGTGTCAAAGCACTGAAAAAAAGTGACACTTATGTGACATCACACTTATGTTGCAACACAAGTTCATGAATTTTATGGTAGTTCTGGTCATTCATGTTCATCTGTTTACTGTACTTTTTCATTTTTTGCCAGTAGCATAGTAACAGAAAACTTTAGCAGACTTTAGTCATGTTTAGCATATTAGCAGTAATTATTTGCTATCAAGTGTTGCCATTGCAAGAGTAGTGAGTTTTAAAATTTTGCTACTGTGAAATACTGGAATTACCTACTAAGTATTCATGTGCTTGGAATGTTCGTATATGGAGTTTCAAGAATATTGTTCACTAGATACTCTGTTTATTGAATATTATGTAAATTGCTGCATAAATGCAGAACAATTATATCGTTTTTAATATTTATTTATTTATTGTATGCTGTAGTCACAGATTGCATGATGCATTTTGTAATGTTAATTTTAAGCAGTCATTGTTAAGTATTGTTGTGCAATTCTAGTCTTATACTGGACAGTGGCCACCAAAATTTAGATTAGTAATGGTTGGTAGTTTGGAGTGCTAGTCATGTCATTAGTTTGGCCAATGTTCAAAGTACACCTTATACATTACAGCATTGAGCTTATGGCTAATACCAGAGTAGTTGTTACATACAGTAAGTCCAAAATAATGCAAGGCAGTTGAAGATGGCAGACTGCCCCGTCCCGTAATAATGCCGCCCGCTGCGCTATCAATCAAATAGTTTGCTATCAGCTGCAGTCAAGTCGATATTGCTCAGGCAGGGAAGTGATGGGTCGCTCATCAGTGACCACTGCCACTGTGCCACTGTATATGCACCATAGTGTGAAAATGTGATGTCATCCACAAAAACGTAAGTACATAACATATTGAACTGGAGGAGGACTGAGCCACAGCCACAAATAACATGTACAGAACATTTTGTGAAATTTGGTTCTGTGGTTTTTGAAATGTATCGAGCAGACACACAGACACTCATATCGCAGTACATTTCCCACCTACAGGAGGAAAGTAATAACCGCCATATATTGTGATAGGTTATGAAGATATTGCGGACTGTCTATGAATGTCTACTCGTTTCATTGTACTTATACTATATACTATATAGCAGAATGCTCATCATCATGTTGGACAGTGCTGCCAGTATATATCTAGGTTATTTATTTATTTATTGTTTTGCTTTATGCAGTGTAGTCAACGAGGTTTAATATTCTATAACTGGAGTTAGCGTGGCCCATTTAAACTGTCGCCAATCGCCAACAAACCACGCCCATTACTCCACATCGTTCCGCACTCCCATTGGCCACAGTCGCAGATATATATATAGTATACTACTCCACATGTCAGTCAACGTAAATGTAAACATGACGTTCGATTTGTTTGGCAATAAATTGTGCGAAAAGACAATTTAAAGGTTGCGAAAAGACGTTTCATGTGTAACTACATTGCTTTTATAATGTCGTGAATTATCTACGGTGGTTCAATATGCTGCTGTCAGACAAATATTGTAAGTTTTCGGTGCGTATCCTCTGCTCGTCGAGGAATGTTATCATGGTCGATGGCGAGGTTTAATATTCTATAAACTGGCGATACTTCGGGCTACAGCCCATAGTACGCCAAGCACGCTCCATAGATTATATATCTCTATGAGTGTAGTACAGAGATGGTGTAGGTAACATCACAGAGACAACACTAGCATTTTCTTCCTAATCATGCCATCAGCAGGCATGCTGGCAGTAAAACTGCCACAACAAAATCTCCAGTTCTTAACTGGAGGTGCCAACTGACACACGTTGACCTGGCAATAAAACGGTTGTTGTATGGTCGAGTGCAAAACAACAGTCAAGAGTTTGTCAACTCTTTGTTTTTGTTAGCTAGTCTGTTACAACTGAGTTTTAACTTCTTTTAGAGCTAAAAGTGATGAGCTTTATCAATATTTTTATGCATGTGCATGCCTTTTGTTGTGATTTTTCATGTTATTACTGGTAGTGGTAGATATAACTGATATTTTTCTGCAGTAGTCAAGCAGTTTGTCCAATCTGCTTGGAGGTCTGGATTCATCAAGTGCATTGTGTGGTCACTGTACTACATGTACTGTTTTTTTATTTATACGGTATTTGCATTAAGCCTTTTATTGCTAAGCTACGAGTTATTATTTGCTAACAAAAAAGTAAAGCATTTGTTAGCTATGTAGCAGTACTGTATTCATTACTGATACATCATTTGGTTCAGACATATCTGTAAGGTTATGCCATGACATCTGTTTGTTTGCATTTGTGTAACTGGCACCACTGCTGTTATTTATGTGACGCTGACAGAATATTTGACTTTTTGTTGCACAGTAGAAATAGCTGCTGTGACTTTCTTTGCATATGATCATGATCTTTGTACACTACTGTTCGTTAACAATCTATTATCATGCCAATATTGTGATGTATATTCTTAATGTAGATGCTAATATGGGAACAGTGATTTGCAATTTAGCTAATGTAATCCATCTGCTGTTGTGATGGTTTGACTGTCCCAAATTGCAGCTGTTCGAAGGCAGTTTTGTGAATGGTCTGCCAGTTCATGGTGAACATTGTACAATATTTCACTATTCCACTGTGTTCGATAGTCATGCTTGTATAGTGCTTCATATTATATGTTTGACTCGTCGACACTTAGTGTCAACATATTGCATTTATTCGTTGCTGATAGGCTGAATGCATTATTGCCCTGTGGTTTTATGTTCTCTGCCTGCCAACAGGGTACAGCACTGTGTTCGTCCTATACTTCTGTGCAGCACCGTATGGTGCCGATCTCCCACAGCCCATCCCCTCAGTAGATTACATATGAGTGTGGTTATGTGCACAGTGATGTGCACAGAAACAGCAGTTCTCACAGGTCATTACTGATTCAGATTAAGGTTTTTGTGTTTGCTGCTTTTTAATTAGGGTCAATTTGCATGTGTTACAGTACGTTTTACGTTTTTATATCTTCTTCAGTTGTTATGAACTTGATCATCAGTTCCAGTGCAGCGAATTGCCTGGAAAGACTTGTCTCTGAAGTGACCTGTTGTGCATTGAGGATGTTACCCATTCATCCAGTCACCCATTCACTACAAAGTTAGTACGGTATATGCAAGCAGTGCCACACAGAATGCCAAGCAAAGAGGATACATTGGTGGCTCACTGTGCCATGTAGTAATATGCATTTTTAATGTATCATCATTTTCAACATCATCACGAGAGTTTATAAAGCCCCTATTACATTATCACACTGAACGAGAAAAAAACTAAAACTAGAAACGAGTAGCAGTCAACAAATGTTAAAAGCGGCAGTAAAATAATGTGACTGGCAGTTTCCAAAACTTGACAGGATCTGCCACGGAGCTGATATTGTCAGGAAGTGCGTTCCAGGCGAGAGGACCCGCATATGAGAAGGCTTGTTTCCCAAACTTTGTGCGAAATCGTGGTAGACAGTAATCCAACATGTAGGTGGAATATGACCGAAGTTCGGCATGTTATCTGCCGGTGCTGACCAGCTGGACATTTTCCGTCAGATATGTCGGGCTGCGACCGCAGTAGATGACGTGGACAAGGCAGCACAACTTGAACTTGATTCTATAGTTGACTGGTAGCCAATGCAACTGGGTGAGACTCTGTGCTACATGGTCGAAGCCACCTAAGTTGAACACCAGTTGGGCGGCTGCATTTTGAAAGTGCTGTAGTGGTTCTAGTGTGGCTTTTGGCAGTCCAGTTACAATAGTCTAGCCTGGATGTTGAGCGCCAGGACTGGCTGCTGTGTGACTTCTTGGCCGACCTGACGACGGACCTGGCGCAGATGACGAATGTGGTAAAAGCATGCAGCAGCAATTTTAGCAACGTGTTTTTGTCAACTCACTGTCCAGATAAACACCTAGATTACGAACGAAACTGCTGGGCTGAATAGTACTGGTCTCCGAAGTCCGAAGCAACCGATAGACTGTAACGTGATCCAAACCATATCGTCTTGGTTTTGTCGGAGTTCAGTTGTAGTCTGCGCGAGGCACACCATATGTGGACTTCAGATAAGCAACAGGTCAGATGGCTGGGGAGACTCGATGTCAACTGGTGTGCTGCTGTTATAGAGTTGAGTATCATCTGCATACATGTGAGAGCGGACAGTATGCATTTCAGATACAGCTGTCAGATCCTCGTTGTGAGATGAAACCCAAAGGCCCGAAAACGGACCCCTGGGGTCACTGCATGTGACCGGGAAAATGTCTGTATCTACTTGCTGAGGAAAGACTGGAAACAGTGCAATACCATGTCACTGATACCAAAGCAGTCAGTCAGAATATGCAGCAGGATCTGATGATCAACCATGTCAAATGCTGCACTGAGATCGAACAGCACGAGCAGAGAGACACGGCAGTCGTTGACTGGGCGGACCAGATCGTTATGAACAATGAGCACTACAGTCTGTGGAGTGGAAGAGTCACTGGGTGGATTGTTGGGATAGCAACGTGGCTAGTGAAATGTTTGGCAACAAGACGTTCGAGTAGGCAGTAGTAGTAGGAATTGATGGAGTTAAGGTTTTACATCACACCTGACAAAAAATAGGTTATTTTGGAAATGTTCTTCCCAACCAATCTCTTGGCTTAGTACTGAAAAAAGAAAACAAACACAAAAGTAAACATGCATCTGTAAAAAAATATGCTATGACATAAAATTAACAAAAAAACTACAGCCAGGTTTGGTCGTCTCCTACGACCTCCTGCCTGGATCTGGATGGAGTAATAGATAAGTCAGGAAGTAAATGAGTAAGGAAGTAAATAAGTAATTAAGAAAGCATAAGGAAAGAAGAAAGTAAGTAGCGCATTAGAGGTGTTCACATAATGCGCTTTACAAATCAACATTTACTTACTAAGGAAGTAATTAAGTAAACACACAATTTATAGTGCCAAAATCAACACACGAATCATGGCACATTACCGCCGCCGAGTCTATAAGGGGCAAGTAGTAGTTACAAAAGTAGTAGGAAGTTTGATGTCAACTACTATGAGTTCCTGATATCTTACTGTTTTAGCAATATTTTTTATGTTTGTCAGCTGCCTGATGTGAACATATATGTAATATATTCATTAAAATGGCACTTATTAGTAATTAATGGCATGGCTGTTATTGCATATTTTATTGTTATGATGTTTTGATGAAATTGTGTTACATTAATTCATAAGCATTGTTGTTTGATGTCCAGCGTAATGCACGAGTATCATGGAAAATGTAATCTTGCAACAACTAGTAACAATCAGGGTGTCTAACAAATCATGAAAACAAAATTTCAGTAGATTTCCAGGAGCTTTCAGTAAATATTTTAAGTACATATTGTAATGTAATCTACACAGTCCATGCGATTTTTCCCGTGACATCGCAGTTTTCATGGGAAAAATTGCATCCACATCCATGCCATAGCACCACGAAATTTCCAGAGACCTGACGAAATTCCAGTAGAATTCCAGGAATTTCAGTAGTAAAAAATTCATGTGGATTTCCAGGATTTCCAGGAGTGTTAGACACCCTGAACAAGAAATATGACAACCAAATATTTCTCCTGCAGAATGTGCCATTAAATTCCAACCAACCACACCTATTTCTGCTGCATGTAATTTCCAACACAAAGCAAAGTAAAGTAAACGTTGATTAGTATAGCGCATCGTCGTAATCACCTCAGGAATGGCACGTGTAAGAGGGATCACAGTTTTACCTGCCACCCACATGTTTATCCACGAATACAATGACAATGAACCATCTTGCCTTTAGTCCGTAAGCATTCACCAAATGGCACCACCCGAGCAAAGTAGGGCACATCCGATTACAGCTCACTACTCATTTATTGACCTCGAAAGTATGAAACGCTGAGTTGTCCTAGTTGGCTGACCTTGTAGCGGATGGTTTACCCACATAAGTGGTCACCCATCAGCGGCAAGTTGTCAGGTTTTGGAGATTATAAACAGGTACAACAACCCACACTTAAATTGGTATGGCCTGGACTGTATCTTCAGTCATGCACACAAAGACGATAAAACCATCTACCTATCAAATAAGAACAAGAATCATTGAATCAGATGTCAAAAATGACAAAAAAATGAAATCACAACCAAACAAAGCAAATGATCGATGGTGTTGTTGTTTTTTGAGTCATAACCACAGGAAAAAGATATTCATACAACAATAATTTTTAGTCTTTCTACAGTTATTTAACTTTATGTATTCCTAAATACAATAGCAATTTATTTTAGCCATAAAAAGCCGCAGTGATTAAAACTTTAACATAATTTATTACAGGAAACAGCAACGTGCACCACAGATCAGCACTGATATCTATCATCTACTACAACGGCGATTTGTAAACACGTTGCCAGTTTTTTCCTGTCTCAGTAATTTACAAACGTAACTGATGCAGACAAGCCAATTGTGATTTGCAGACATGACATATGTATGTTTATGATAGTGTGTCATTCCCCGTGAGTGCAGCAAACATCATTACTGGCTCGAGGACTAACAGTTTTAAGTGACATCATCATAACAAACATAATTTGCCAATGGTCTGCAGAATGCGTACGTATAATAACGAATGTTCTACCGTGCATTTTACATGTAATCTTATAAATAATAAATGACACTGGCTATGCATCATTCAATGTTGTCACACTATAACGGCATAAGTCTAAACGTTCTAACTTTCAAGCATACAGTTCAATAGTCATACAAAATTAATCAAGAAAGACCAAATACCACGACCTGCCCATGTAGCCCAGTGGTCAAAGCACCCGGGTGTCATGTGCAATTGAGCGTCAAAGTTGTTAGCCGCGCCGCATGGGCCAAAATAACTAGATTTGGCTGGCAGCTGCCTGGCGCAACACAGCGCCAGTCAGGGCTAAGCCAGACAGTAGGCCACGTCTAGAGGGGGCAAACCAGAAATACCCAACAAGCTGTTCACCTCCTGCTAATCCCGCCTTACCATCACTCACGCACACATCCACACACACCTACCAATTCCCTCCTCGCCCTGGGCGCACTGGACCGTTACATGGTCGCAGTGCTGAGGTCCAGAAGTAGGCTGGACCTCTGCCCGCAATAAATCAAGAAGAAAGACCAAATACCACATAACTCTGTCACACTTAAAACACAGATTGCTACTTCTTTTTTGCTTTTAGTCTCTTCATTTGCTTGACAGCTTTTGACCGTCGATGCTGTGGCTGTGCCGCTTGTATTTCAGCATATTTCCTCTTGTTGTATCTGCAATGATTTAACAATTTGATGCTGCTGCTGATACTACTCATCCGTTTTCCAGGCGAACCTGGGCTAGTCAGCTGTCACTCAGTTTTCTAACACAATTTGTTCTGGAATAGATAAGTAGCACAGATGTCCTTCCTGTTATTAAACCAACAGAGTCAAAGCACTGACCCCAACCACCGGCTTCATCCTTTCTCAATCTACTGCCGAACTCCAAAGGAAGGGAGTTGCTGCCTCTGTGACAGCTCTCTGACGCCATTACTAGGCTCCTTTCACATTGGAAAGTTTCTTTCAAAAGTCGCTTTTGAAAGTCGACTTTTGAAAGAAAACTTTCCTGTGCGAATAGTCCACTTTCTAAAGTTTATCACTTTCAAAAGTCACTTTCACAAAATAGAACACGTTCTATTTTGCAGAAGTGACTTTTGAAAGCAATAAACTTTTGAAAGTGGAACGTTCGCACAGGAAAGTTTTCTTTCGAAAGCGACTTTCGACAGAAACTTTCCAGTGTGAAAGGGGCCCTACTACTTTGGTGTTTTCTGAAGCAATTCCATCTCAAGCTGAGTTCCAGAAGGCATCTCATGAGGGTCGGTTTTCAACTGCTGGAGCAGAATTTTACCGGTACTTCTAGGTACCAAACCAACAATGTCACAGTAATTAAGAGCAATTAACAAACTAAAGAGATGTTTACTAGTATGAAATATATTTACACATACAGCACATAAGCAAATGCTCAGCATACTGCAAGGAAATGCAGCTCAAATGTGTTATTTTTGCAAAAAAGTAGTGTCAACTAGCAGATAGACTTTGACGCTCCATGTGTATGCCTTAGCCACCTGGAAGGCCTGCTATGATCGTGACCTTTGACCTCCGGAATTTAATCAGTTCATCAGTAGGAGATAGTGCTTATTCCCTGTAAGTTTCATGGTGATTGCTCAAGCCGTTCACGAGATATCATGGTAAAAAGATCATCCAAACGAATGAACGAACGCAGCAGACAGAGAGCCCGAAAACATTATTCCGTCGTCAACACTTTCAGGTGATGAAGGCAGAAAAACTGCAGAAGAATAAAGGAGCAAAAAATTGCAGCATTTCTTTCAGAAAATTGTGAACATCATGGACAGCCCAAAATCGTGAAAAAAATCACGACAGCACTACGCTCGAAGTTCTTGAATAATCACCGCATGCAAGTTCTTGCAGTTGCCCATGCCAATGCCCCATTAAACTAGTAAATAACCATCAGCTACAGCTAGCACACATGGCTGTTACAGGCAAGTGCGTTTGTCACTAGGTTCAATGTACCATATGACACGTAACTGTTCACTTGGAAGGTGTTAAAATATGTGTGCATAACTGTAAATCTAAGCAATTCCTGGGAATTGTCAGAAAGTAATACAAAACTAGAGAACTAGAGAAATGTGCAGTCGTCGACATGCAGACCTATGCCGGGCAAATGTAAGGTTTAGGGTTAGGAATTGACCTTTGACCTCAGGGTCAGTCCATGCCGAGGTCTTACCATGTACTGCATGTCTGGCGACTTTGGTACTGATAGCTCAAGCCATTCTTTTTACAGCACGGGCAAACAGACAGACAGACGCGACTGAATGCCCTACCCCACGCTGGCAGCAACATAGCCGGCGTGGGTAATTACAAAATATAATTTCCCTTCATCAACACAAATTACTGTAAGGACCCACAAACCTGCGGAATTCAGAGTCAGCCAGCAGTTCATCAACAAGACTCGTTTTACGACTCTTCTTTGGTATGCGACTGCTGTAGAAATCTGCCTTCGTTTCAACAATTGTCCCCATCTAGACATAAACATTTTAACTCATCTGACGGATCTCTCGACCACGATATCAAGAAAAGATCTACATTGTTTCAAACATATCATACAACAAAACCTCAACGATAAATTGATAATGTTCAAAAATCAGTTATGTCTAGTGTAAACAAAATGCTACATAGTTTAATACTACAATAAAAATTATAATGGCAAACTCGTCTTTTCTTTACATCTACAGACATTTAACTGTCAAATGTCGGATATTAACAGCCAAACGTCGTTCTTGATGTTGTCATAATTAATACCATTGACATACCTGTACATATTTTGGCAATGCTCCGCGGATGTCTGGACCTTTGTAAAAACGTTTTGGGTCGAGCACTTGACGCATCTGAATGACCATTAAGTCGTTCTTCTTCTCTTCTGTTATCTCTGCCGCTTGCATGTTGTACCAGCCGCAGCCCTTCGTTGACGCGCGCTCCATCTGCAAATTAACCAACAACATATGAATTCAGTGACTGCTGCACTGCAGCTTGTCTTCTCCATGTGGCAAGTTGACACATACACTGCAGAGAGACCATGTTGCACACTACATCGTCTGAAAATTCTTTCAGTATAGCTGACAACGCTAGTCTCTGAAATTCTCGTCCCCATCTTATGATTGCTGAAATATTACCCTCTTCCTTCAGACTATATCTTTCAGCCGATCGCATTTGAGTTACTTGGACCATTGACTCCTCTGGTTTTGACTTTTTGTCTGAGGTTGGCCAACACGACCCATGCAAAATCACTTTTCTTGTTTCAGTGTTTCTCAATCTTCATCAATCCAGCACTTCAATTCTATCTTCTATCCTTGCAAATATAAATACAAAACCAATTTGTAATGCGATATGATATGATACGGTAGATTAAGGTGCGCTCGCTCAAAAGCTGACAAGATGGCCAGCTTAATCTAGCGCTTGGCCCAGAAACGAAAAAATAAGGAAAAAATAAAAACAAAAACCGAGTAACTCAGAGGAAACGGTCCATGTGCCGATTAGTCCAAGCAAAATAACCAGAATCAGAGGCAAGAGAAGCGACTGCTAATGGGAGTGATTAGCATACGTGATGGAAAAAGTTTGCGTTTAAGGTTATGTTTAAAACTATTCGCACAATTCAGAATTGTGCGAACAGTACATAAAATTGTGCTATATAAATACTCTTCCATTCCTTTCCCTGATGAGTAACATTGAGTATGTGGCATGTGCCCTATTAGGATTAGAAAAAAAAGCGGCATGCCCTATTAACATTACAAAGACAGGATAGACAGACTGAGACATTATGCTGTCTGCTATACGCAGCCAGCACAACAATGGCAATGCAAATGTTTATAATGCCGTCATCATGATACAGCAATTGCAAGAGTTCACTCCATTTATCCGATGCATGCAGGTGGCCAGCGGAGAGTGGAGTAAAAGGCCTGGAACTCCTTCCTTCTACAGTTAGTTGGTGGATCAAGAAATGATGAGGTTTGGTGGGTCGTGTTCCGTAGTTGGTGTTAGTGTTTCTAGTTCTCTTCAGTTCAGTACCCTGACACAGCTGAAAGGGAATCCGACCTGCAACAAAACCTGCTCCAGCATCTCCAATTAGCAATGATCTGGATCCACTTTTGAAGAATCAGGTAACCCACTGTGACACTGAAAATGAAAAAGGCAGGTTAAACAAGAACTCATCAGGAGATGAGATAGTGAACGTGAACTTTTTTACGACGATATCACACACATACTTCGAAATACCAAAGTACCAAAAAAGAACCTACTTCGTTTAACAAATTAGATGATAGCTAGGCAAGTACAGCGCATTAAGGCTAGAATTTATGAATCTGCTACAGAATTTCCACCTTGCAGTTATAGAATATTTATACGTGAGCATCGCGCGGTTCCTCTACAGGCGTTTACTACTAGACACAGTAATCATATTTTCCATAGTTATGGCTTTGCCAACCACTTCTATGCAATGCGCCCCGAAAGCTACCAAATTCAGTGAAAATTGTAAAATAATGCAAAATAAAGGCCATTTCGCCATTCAAGGTCACCGATTTTGGTGCCAATCAAAAGCTCCATATACGACTTCCTACCAGTGATTAATACTAAGTTTCCTGCTATGTTGCACCATTTGTGAGATATAGCCTTCAAAATGTCAAAAATCGCTATATTTGACTACCCCTCTTGCGTTTAAACCCCCTCACTGAGGGGTTCCACTGGGATGATCTCCGTAAAATTATCAGCGAATGTCAATGGATGGCCAAGGTACCAAACGGTGTAAAAATATTGCAGAAAATTTCAATCCATTGAGTAAAGCGCACGAACGTTACAGACAGAAGACAGACAGACGGATGGGTGATAGCATATAGCTAACGTGAACATGAGTTTTATACTACTAACAAAAACTTGAAGGAGTAGCAAGTGCACAAGCTGCCAGCTTCCAACGGTGTCGAATTAGTAATAGATAATGCATATTACTTACTCGTCTCTGTTTCTTCAACTGGCGCCTGCTCTGCTGGCACAGTGGTCGCAATTCCGTCGTCGTGGATCCAAACTGCAAATAAGCAGAAATGGATGCATATACTATTTTAAAGCAACATATATGGCTTACAGTTACACAAACCACATCAGAGATGTGAAGGTTGGTTATTTTCCGTAATTGAGCATCATCATCTTACAAGTGTTACAGAGGTGGCCGCCAGAAACTGATGCTGTCATGATTCACTTCGGAGGCTGACAAGCTCAAGCAGCAGTGACATGCATCTCATCAGGCCACATGCCAGCAGGAGGCACGTCAATAAAATGCCCGTCGACGGTCCTTTATCAAAGCATTAATCCGCTTGAAAGTCGGCTATTGTCGGCGCAGTTCTATCACCATGTGTGTGTGTGTGTGGTGTGTGTGATCATATTACTGAAGACTGTGTGGGAGTTTAGAATTAAAGGGACTACAAAGAGTTACCACACTGCATTTGGCATGATAGCCTAGTATCACGGCCTCATTGTTGACAGCCATGCTAGTACACCAACTGCATGTGAGCAGCCAATGGGATAACAAACGTGGATATTGAATGCTACCTTGTGCAGCCCTGAAGGAGGGAAGCACAATTACAAGACCTGTAATAATAATAATAATAATAATAATAATCCGATTTGTAAAGCGCCAGAATGTCAAAAGACTTCCGTGGCGCTGTAGCATTTAAGCCCATAACTATACAAACACCAAACACTGGTGTTTTGTCCAAGCTTCAGAAATCAGACAACTGATGCTCACTTTACAACCCTGTACCACATACTTAGTCCTTGTAACTGAATAAAACATGAATCTATTTACGCACAGTCATCCATTTACCCAGACTTAGACTGAGTTTATTTCTACACAAATGCCTTCACATCATCTTTTGCAGTACACTGTGATCCCTCAAGCACTGCACTCAACGTGCTTCTATTATGACTGCATATGTGCAATTAAAACTGTTAAATCATCATTTTGTCGCAAGCAGTCAGTTGAAAATGGAAGGATTTGCAACTTTCAAGAGCTCGTGACCTTGATCTTGACCTTGGATCGGATCATACTGCATACCGTCATGCATCACTCATCAACGTCTACCTACATTCCAAATTTCATTAAAATCGAAGAAACAAGAAACTTTTTGTGGATGGACAAACATACGTACATACGTACGTAAGGACAGACGGACGGATATTTGAGACCCACTTTATTAGATCAACTCTGAAGAGTCCACCTAAAAATGAGAATAAAAGACAAGCAAAGCCACCTTATCTGTAGTGTCTTTGAAATTTGTCAGCGTAGTCGACATTAACTGTGGAAGGTATAGACTATTCATATCTATACTAGCCTGCAGATTTGATGAAAGCTGAAGACATCTGGGTCACAATAACAAAACAGCAAACAAGTAGAATAGCTACATCACTACATTGCTTACATACCAGTACCAAAGCATGCACAAATCTGTTATACAAGTTACAAATAACACTTGAAAAAACTTTACTAAGTTCTTACATTATGGTTCATTAATATTACAGTACAACACTAATAACAAGCGATATCTTCACAGTGTGAAAACAGTAAAATGTTAAAACATTATTTTTTATTTCACCACTGACTTAGAACACTACTCACTAAAATGTTCATTTACACAAGTCTGTGAAGATCACTGCAAATCCAGAGAGGTTCTGAATGGAACAAGTATACAGAAAACAATATTTGCAAACCCAGGTAATTAAAGGATGTTTTACTGACTGGCTCACAACCAAAGCCAAGTAACCTAACTATTAATTTTTCAAGTACTAAAATTTTAGTGATTAATGTACTGACTAATTACATATCACAACACTGATATTATGTAAAATTTATAACAAAAAAAATACTTGGATTTTTGTGCAGGTAACTTCTTCTCTGTGTGCACACTCTGTGATGGTAATGGACACATGGTCACATCAGCATCAGAGTCACTAGAGTCATCTGTGCCACTAATAACAAAACATAGAAAAATTCACATAACTTAGTCTATCAACAACTGTACTTAAAAGTCTGCTTTTAGACAATATCAGCAATGGTCTTAAAACAAAAAGTAATGATGGTGCGATAAATGAACTTGCTACAAACACTGTCACACATTCGCACATTCACATCACAATCTGGTAACTGCATAAGAAATGCAGAGACATCAATGCCTATCCACTGATAACACAACTTACAGCTGTCCAATTGTGACAAATATTTTTACATAAAAAGTTTCCTATTAAACTTCAATATTAAGTAGTACTGGCATCAGAGACCTGGTGTAAAGTGAGCTATGCCCTTTCCATAAACAGATCAGTGGTGGACAAAGAAAGTATAATGCCAGGTCACTGGTTAGGGTTAGTGATTAATGTTCTCTCCAGTGCTTCTATACTGATGGTTGGGCGGCAGGAAGAACATCTCACCCGTAAAAACCCCATTCAAGTAATCCATAGAGATTCTCTTGCAGAATGGTTGGAGAAGAACCCAAGACAGAACTGGCTGACCCATGATCACCTCCAAAAACGGTTGTTAATTAAAGCAGTAGTAGTACATTAATATTACCAAATGTGGATACTGTTTAAAAAAGTTAACTGGAAGACTATTGTTTCAGTACCCATACTCCCATGAAATTTTCTGGCATTTCTTGATAAAAATTGGAGCAATAATGCTGGCTTTTTGTCACCAGCATCACAAAACAATGCCTCAATGAATTTTTTCATTCATTTATTTATATCAGGTAACGTGGCCCATAGAACGCAGATACAGAACACACACAAACATAAACACAAACCACCAAACCACAAGTACAACTACACAATCAGTTTGAAATGTTAACAACTTAACAGCTATAAAATAAGCAACTAATGCATGGGTGCAATTCTGCAATGAAAGAGCAAATATACATGCACTATTGTGTATAAAAGTATCGAAACTAGGTAAACGAGTTTCAACTAGATAAAAAGTACTCTGAGAGAGTACAACTCCCCGTGAAAGCTATTGCGGATTGCCACCATAATGGAGAGTGCGCGGCTAATGGAATAGCCGTTGCCGCAATGTTGATCAACCAATGACGTTCCTTCATGAAACAGACAGACAAACCAATGCCGGTAAAAACATACTCCCTTGCTTTCACGGGGAGAATGAGTACTTGAGATATTTGACGGCTGTACCCAAAAATGACTCTATACATTTGTTGTAACATCACCTTAGCTTAGTGATACACATCATCGTATAGCTTTGATGTTACACTACTCTCTATTGCTCTTTGATGCCTAACCGACTGAGTAGCTATCAGAGCCAGAGTATCTAAATGGAAAGATATTGCTAAAAACCACACAACTACAACTAACTCCTACTTAAAATAGTTTTATCTGATCTTTAAATAAATATGTTTCCACTATAGTGAAACTATGACTTAGTTGACTCTACTTATCATTGTGCTAATGCAATCATTGTATTTAGTTTATATTTTTGCAAAGTGTTTATGCATACATTACACACAGTTTGGTCGTCAGTATCTCCAAAGTAGGAGTCATAACAACAATTGTACAGCCTTTTATTTGTCAGTTTGTGAAATATATTCCATATGACAGTATTGTTTATGTCACAGGTGGACCACACAGGCAAACAGTCGCTGACCACTCGCATCAAAAGTGGACTCCGCGTCATTACGTAAGAACATTGTCGCCGCCTAATTGCTTTGAGCTGTGTTGCGATGTTTACTCTGGCACGCCGATGTCAACTCCGTGGCGGCGGCCGACGGCCGCCGGTGTGCTGTGTGCCAATTTGGCTGCCGATGTGCCAATGCATTAATTACCTACACCAGGGCAATTGTGCATATGTTGTTTGAGAATCTCTGAACAAATGATTTCTGTCATAACATCATAACAATCCATGTAAAACACTGTCAACTGGGTATTGACAAACCAGTTAATATCTGCAACGCGGCTGCTTTTCGGTGAAGTGCCGTCTTGGCTGCTGAATGGAGCAGACGTACTGAGCGATAACACGGAATTTTCGCCGCTCTCTGGTTCGGCGACGATACTATCGGCCATAAAGTTCTTGTACGCCACTGAAACACATTCCTCAATATCAGACTCTTCGTTTTCGCTTGTTTCAGTTTCGGACATTTTTATATCGTGATAAATATGATTATATCACAGACAATTGTCATTAAACCAAAAGCATCACCAAAAGTAAACAAACATAAAAGCATAGAATATGAAACAAACCATAGAAGATTGGTCCGACGAAACACCGCATCGGAAATAACTGGCACATCGGACCCCAGTAATGTATATTCAAATTAGTTCATTTAATCGTTAATTAATTAATCTTAATTAACGACTAAAGAGAACCGCCCGATTAATCGTTAAACACTGGCATTAATCATTAATCGTTAACGATTAATATCTAGTTTTGTTTTAGTGTATAAGAACTTAGTTAGATCACAGTTGGATTATTGTAACAGCGTATGGACACCATATAGAAAGTCAGATATTGAAGCCTTGAAGAAGGTACAAAAAAGGCAACTAAATTACTACCAAAAATTAGGCATTTAAAATATGCTGATCGTCTGAAAACGTGCAAGCTACCAACGATACATTATACACAAATTAGAGGGGATATGATTGAAACTTATAAGATATTCTCTGGTAAATATGACTTGCAAGCAGTACCAATTATAACTACATCACCTACTCTAACAACTAGAGGCAATGATTTAAGACTGCAAAAAAAATCGTGCAAGATATGATCTGCGCAATTTTTTTACTAATAAATTGTCAATATGTGAAGTACTGTATTCTAGTTTTTGAATATTTGAATAATTCTAGCGCCACGGAAGTCTTTTGACATTCTGGCGCTTTACAAATCGGATTATTATTATTATTATTAATATTGAAGAGGCGGGCAAAGAGGCACCACGCCTGTGCTCGTATTTGTCGTCTACGTCTACGTTTACGTCTAATCTGATTAATCGTCAGTGTAATTAATCAATATTTTGCGGTGATAGCGATGCGTCATTGTCACTTTCACAAAGTTTAATTGAAGCACTTGCTGTTGTTTGTCACATTATCTCGGCTGACATGCACTCGCTGGGGAGTGGTTCGATAAACACCTCTCCGGTTTTGGTCTTGATCTTGTTCTTGTAATCTTGTCCAAGCTTGATCTGGTTGGTCTGGTCACACTCTGGTCACTCTTGGTCTCATCATCTCATGATTTGATTTTGGTATTGTTTACATCACTACAATTAACACACATAAATTATAAAACAAACACACTGAATGCAGTATTGTTATTTTTTGGTTTGTTAATTTTATTTTTAAATGCAACAGAAATGTAGTGAGCAGCAAATTATTTTAAAATCATTAAAAAAACTATTTTGCACGTGCTTTTAAATTTTTTTTCAGTAGGAACCTAAGGAGGGGCCTAACTTTCAGCCATACAATTCATGCAGTTATTAATCGATTAATTAATCGACGGCTTTTTCGATTAACCGATTAATGATAATTATTCGATTAAATGCTCTAATTCAAATATAAGACGCACTGGTAAAATGTGGCACATGACTTGTTAAGTCGCAGTAAGTTGCGATCAGCGCGTAAATGAAAAGAGCCGTAGGAGAAGGACTACGCGACGCTCGCAAGACGTGCGTTGATCAACAGTAGGCCTAGCTAGAACTTTGCTCAACACCTCGAGCCGTCAAGTTGCGGTACCCGTCGATTTGGTAATCACAGTATAGGATCAAGGTGATTACGCTTCCACTAGGCAAAATGACGGCAGCGAAAGAGCAGGCTGTACAAGAGGTGACGCGGTATATCGTATAGGCCAGTACAGAGCAGTTTAGCCAACATCGACTCAAAAGCTTAATGGGCTGAGTAACCGCGCAACGACGGATAAGCGAGTACGATACGATACGGTAGATGGATGTGCGCTCAAAAGCTGACGAGAGTAGTACCAAAAGCAGTCAAAGACGTCCCTGGGACGTGATTGGGGAACCAATGGACGGTGGAACTATGAGGAACAACCGGTGAAACAGGACGCAGTATACCCCGAGACCATTATGGCCTAGTCGTGATCGTAACCAGGGCTGGAAAAAACTAGGTTTTTAAAATGTTTTAGGTTTTTAGGTTTTAGGTTTTACGATTTTAGGTTTTTTTTCTACGAAGACCGATGTCGGCAAACACGAAAGTGTGACCCAAAAGCATCTGAAATCTGCATCCCATAGGACTCATACTGTAGTGTACACAAATCTTCAGTCACTGAAGGGAAAATGAAGAAAATGAAGCATGACTCTCACAAATCACAATTCGAATTTAAATATAAAATTTAAATAATTAATCTAATTCATTAATTTAAATAAAGTAAAATAAAATAATAAAATTGAAAACCTAAACTGAGTTTTTAGGTTTTTAAAAACTTTAAAAAAAGTTTTTAAAACCCAATTCTACAGCCCTGGTCGTAACGTAGTAAACGACAGTCACTATCACGGTTCGTCTTCGTGACTCGTGACTGGTGAGGCCTATGGGCTGGCTCAAACGATTACAAGACTAGTCAAGTCGTACCCAGGTCAAGTCATTATCATATGTAGGAAGTCGTATGTTGTCGCGAAAACTCCAAATGTGATGTACAGGTTATGTGCAAGTCATAGCCTACGGACGACAAACTGTAGTAGGCTACAATTCTGTTTAATGAAAGTCCGATGACATGGTAACCTGAATGATTTATATTCTGCAATGTGTGTATGCGATCTGTTTGTTATTTGTTGTTACAACTTAGACGGTAAAACACAAATACACAAACGTCTTTCTTTGAGCATTATACTGTCATACTCCGACATAAACTAATATGAAATTGTTTTTGTGCCTTTGCCACCCGCAAGTGTCGAAAAAAACATTGTTTTTTTTCGGGCTGTCCGTCCATCCGCCGCGTTCGTTCGTTCTCTCGACCGATCAGATCTCGTTACCACGATATTTCATGAATGGCTTGAGCAATCTCGATGAAACTTATAAGGAACATTCAGTGGCCCTTTAATGATGACCTGATTAGTTTCCAGAGGTCAAAAATCGAAGGTCAAGGTCACCGCAGGCCGTGGAGTTGGCGTCGAAGGCCATCTTCTAGACTGATAAAGAAACTTCTTTTTTCGACTGATTATTTTATCACCCAAGTCTTTGAAGTAGTAGCCATGTGACAGCCAGACTGCCACCAGAGTGTTATTTGCCCGTTTTATCAGTGGCGTCACGAGTCTCGCAAGCAGCGACATCTGTCGACGAGACGTTGAGACGTTCGTCAACCGCTGCCGGCGCCTGTAGCATTAGGTCGTTGTTGACAAATGTCGTAGTTGTCACCGACTTTCCTGCGACCGGGCGAACTGCGTCGTGAGAGGCGGACGACACGTCACTGCAGCACGACCGCCGGCCTGCTGCCGCGACGGGCGGCGGTGGAGGAGGCGGCGGAGTCGGAAAACGCGGCTTGACGTCGGTGAACTTCCGGTGCAACGTGGACGGACGCCGAGCGCACCGACAGTCACCGGCGCAGCACGGCACTTGTGTCGTCGGTCGTCGGCGCTGTCGCTGTCGAGGGACGGCGTCGACCGCCACCCCGGCCTCCTCGCTCGGTCTCCCGTCACGGCACACCGTCAACGAGTCGCC